>FUWD013228963.1_pt1 | contig 10419 bp, 10 predicted proteins | sample 1063281 | NCBI WGS metagenome assembly FUWD01 (sample SAMEA79048168, study PRJEB19326) | metagenome | biome: marine
TGCTATCTTCTAGAATCTGTAAGTTGCAAAACTAAAAGAAGTATACTAATCTTAAATAGCTGACGTAACGGTATCTCTTAAGCTTATTTTAATTGAGATAATTCTTCAATAAAAGCAAGATATTCTGCTTTACTTTTTTCTTCAAATAGATTACGATTATTACTAATCTGAAATTTAATATCCATTTGAGACTCATCTAAAACAGACTCGTCTATTGACTCAATAGAAAATATATACAACTCAATTATAATAGGTAGCGTCAATATACCTTTGCTAGTAGCAAGATAACGTGTGCTTTTTTTTGACCCTGAAGGATTCAATTTTTCAATAAGCCCTTTTTCCATAAGAGATTTTAATCTATTTGAAAGAATATTAGTCGATATTTTCTCTTTCGAACTTTTAAATTCTTTAAACCTAGTTTTTTTGTGCAAAATAATATCTCTTAAGATAAGAAGAGACCATTTATCACCTAAAACATTAATTGACTGCGCTATAGCACATGTAGGGGGGGTTTTCGAACTCAATATTTAAAAATTTATAAAATTTATTTTCCTTTAAAGATATTATATCTTATGTAAAGATATTAAAAACAGTATAAATTAATTACATCATTAATAATACGATATTACCTTAATCATATCATAAATAATAGGTTGTTATTTATATTTTATAAGAGTATATAAGCAAAAAAAAAAACAAATCTAAGAAATTAGTTGCTTATTACAACTAATTTCTTAGATTTGTTTTAATAATTATTATCAATTACAACCTAAACAAAACAATCATGAAAAATTTATTAACTCTTGTAGCTTTATGTTTCACTATGATTTTGAATGCACAATGGATTAAAGAAACATCCTGTAATAAAAAAGCAAGCCTTGTTGCCAACAAAGCTATAGAATACGCTTTAAATTTAGAATACCTCCCCGCATTTGGCGCTGCAAATTCAGCATTACTCTTAGATAAAGACTGTGGTTGCGCGAAACTAACTTTAGCATTTATAAGTAGTTCGAATCCAAAATGGGGAAATAGAGCAAAGAAACTTAAAGAAATTAACGCATCTAAACTAACTTCAGAAGAAAAAGGTTGGTACATGTATATGTCGGCTTCTTCAGAAAATAAAAAGACTTTAGAGACAAGTCTTGTAAGTAAATTTCCGAACAGTCCTTTAATTAATTATATGGCAACATCTATCCAAGATTTTAATTCTTTTAAAGTTTTTGCTGAAAAATTTCCTACTTATGCTTCTTCAGCACACAATATGATATCCTATGGATATATGACAGGAGCCTATGGAGAAAAAAACGAGTTAGAAGCAATGAAGCATGTCAAAATATCTCAAAACATGCATGATGGACCGAATTCATATGATTCAATGGCTGAACATTATGCTTCGATGGGCGACTATAAAAATGCATTAGAAACGCAACTTAAAGCAGTTGATTTTGGTAGCTTTTCTTCTCCATATATGAAATACGCTCAAGTATATTATGCAAAGACAGATGCAGCAAATATTAGCGAAAAAATAATGGCGAATCAAAAAGCAGTACAAAAAGCACAAACGACTGGCAATTATGAATCTTACAAAAAATTTGAGCATCCAGAGATTACAGTTACTACTGGAGATTCTAATTTAAATCCTTTTTACGTGTATACAAAAGAAGATGTTACAAAGGCTACTCCAATAACCTGGGAAGTCTTTGAGTTTTCTGATATGAAAACATACTTTTCTCCAGATATGAAAACTGCTGTCGTTTCTTTTGAAGCTGATGGCTCATATATAGTAACAGAAACAAATAAAACTGTTTCATATGCAACTAGAGGGTCTTCAACGTGGGTTAACACCAATGATGGCTGGAAGATATTACATACATCATATGCTCCAAGAAAAGGAAAAGTTGGAATTCCGCAAATGGATTAAATTCTTAAACGTATTATTTTAAATCAATAGTATAAATAGACATATTATGAACAACAATAAACTATTAATTTTATAGAAGGTTTCTTATATTAATCTTTATCTGATATGGAAGCAGCTAATACTAAAATGTTGGTTTTGATTGAAGCTGCTTGGTCTGATAAAAAGAACAGAAAAATATTTATGAATACAATGGATAAAGCTTTTACAGGGATTCACGGAGACTATGTTTAGCGCAATGAACCAACAATGAGAAAATAGTGTCATCTTCTAAATAATTAAATTACATGTAGATAGTACCTAATAACTAAAACATTTGACAAAATGAAAAATATAATATTTTTAATATCGCTATTTGTGTTCGTTGCAAGTTGCTCGAATTCAAACCCTAAGTATACAAAAAACTTAGCAACCGCTCAAAAATTCTTTGCTTTACACGGAGAAGAAAATCTAGAAGCTCAACTTAATCTAATTAGTAAGGACATTGAAAGCGAACCGCCTTTTTATGGTTCTGAAATGATTAAATATGATATATTTACTTCTATGCTAAAGGGCTATCATGATGCTTTTGATAACATCAAATACACAGCTAAAGTATGGCTTCCTGGAACAGATTCATTAGGAGTTTTAGATGGTAGCGTAAGAACCTATGGAGAATGGACAGGGATTCAAGCTAAAACAGGAAAACAATTAAATCTTAAAGGGTATTGGTATTTTGGGTTTGACAATAAAGGTTTAATAAACGCACAAGGCGACTTTTTTGACGCTGGCGGTATGTTAGACGCTGTATATTCTAAAAATCTAGTACATGTTTCTTTTGAAGTTTTGCCAGGAAAAATGGATAAGGTTATGGCTATTATTGATAATAAAGGAGGCCTACCTAAAACGCGTACATATGATGGATGCATATCTATAGAACTGAGTATAAACAAAGAAAGCAACACTATTTTTGTACAAGAAAATTGGGAATCTTTTGACAAGTTCAACACATATCTGAAATGGAGGCAAACTGAAGATGCTTCAATTGCAGAGATGATACCTTACTTAAAAGGAGGTGCAAGTGGGCTTAAAATCATTCAGGGAAATTCAAATTATAAATCTTATTAAGTTTTTTTAGTAGATTCTTATAAGTGTGATAGCTTTATTGAATTGAGAGAATTTCTTTAATTTTAACATATATAATATTACACTGTGAAAAGATCAAAATTTACTTAAATATTATCATCTGCAGAAGACTCATTAACATAAATAATGTTATGTCGGGAAAATTAGTTATTTGAAAAAAGAAAAATTTTACTTCTGCAGATTTTTATTATTGTTGCTTACTCTTTTAAGGAATAAATACCTGTTTTTTTAAATATTTAAAAAACTATTTATAATTATCTCACTGACTGTTGGTTTTATCAGAATTACTTAAGTATTGAACCTAAACTGTTACTCACATTAAATGACTTTAAACTTTATGTAAATATTGCAAATTTGCAATCGTTGCATTTATAGGAGCTAATAAACACTTCTTCCTCTAAAAAGGTAAATCATTATTTAAATCGTCATCACTCATAAAACTATCCAAATTCATCTTTGAAGAAATATCTACTTTATCTTCTTGACTACTAAAAAGCTCTTAATGAGCGGAATCTAAGTTTTAATCGTGCTAAATTTATTTTACCTTGTAAATGAGTGTTCAGAACATAAGTTAATTCACTACCTTTATTGTCTGCATTGATCTTCTTTATTAATAAAACAGGTCAAAACACTTAAAATCAACAAACTATGTTTTTATCATGTACTAAAAACGAACATGCTTTATGAAAAGAATTAAATTATTATTTCTTTTAACTGCTGGTTTTATAACAAACACTTTTTCGCAAGCAACAGCAACAGCAACAGTAACAGCAACTATTATTGCTCCAATTGCAATTGCAAATGCGCTAGATATGAATTTTGGAAATGTAGCTGTACAAGCTGGGGCTTCTGGCACTGCAGGTACTGTGGTAATAGCACCTGCAGGAACAAGAACGAGAACAGCTGGTGTTACTTTGCCTAGTACAACAGGTACTTTCACCGCTGCTTCATTTACCATTGGGGGAGCAAGTGGGTACACTTACGTAATTACAATACCGAGTACAGGCTACATTATTACAAAGGCGACAACCCTTGAGACGATGACTGTAGGTACATTTACGAGTAGCCCTTCTTCAACAGGCACACTTACAGGTGGATCAGAAACTTTAAATATTGGAGCAACATTAAATGTGGGTGCAGGACAAGTTTCTGGAGTCTATACTAATGCTACTGGTTTTGATGTTACAGTGAATTACAATTAAAAGTAGTTTGCTTTTTTTTACATAGCCTTTAAAGAAATATTTAATTGATCTGCTATTTGCTTATAACTCTTTTTCTCTACTATGCTCAGTAAAAAACTTTACGCTGTTTTTTACACAAACTTGCAATGGCATTTTCTAATTTAGAATAAAACTCATTTTCTATAAAAACAAATTCAGGAGACTCATTACTACTTTTATGAGTGTAATTTTTTTGATATTTATCTAGAGCTTTATTATGTCTTGCAATAATGGAACGAAAGTAAAATTAATTCTATAGAAGAGCTAGCAAGTGTCGCAAAAAAACACCAAAGCTATTTTAATGATTATGACATCTACCTTAATTAGCAATCCATTCTTAATTTTATCTTTAATAGCTCCATGTCTTTTGACTTCTTAAACATAGACTAATTGATAAACTTGAGGCTATTTTTTAAAATCACTTTTAAAAAAATTGAGTTATTAAACTGCATTTACACCCCTATAAATAAAGGTTGAAATTTAATATTCTCGTAAGATTTCCTGTGATTTATTGATGGATACGGATTAATATAGAAATTAATTTGTGGCGCTATTTCAGCTAATTATACTAGGTTCGAATGCTTAAAAATTAAAAAAACCTTCTATTGAATAGCATTGCGTTATTTAATGTTTTTAAACATTTTTTCACAAGCCAACATACTTTTTGCAGCGTCTCTTTGAGGTGTTAATTTATGATAAATATCATGTGAAATATTGTTTTTTAGAAACTAAATTAAGCCTTTTTTTTATAAAAAATATTTAATACTATAACTGTCGGGATGATAATGAGACTCTCAAAAAATTCAATGGTGCAAGCAATAGTAACTGCAACTGTTATTACTCTAATTACAATTGCGAATGTATTAGATATGAATTTTAGAAATGCTGATAAATTAGAAGATTAAAATAATGATGGAGATTAAATAAATGATGATAATAAGCTAAATAGCCAAGATAATTGCCCATTCTTTAAATCTATTTACCTAAAGAAATTAACCGTTAATCGATACTTAAGATTTGCCTATCTATTTTTCTTCACCTAAAGGTAAATGCTCGCATATATTTGTAGAAGAAAACAGAAACAAAGAACTATTAATCAAATAAAAAAACTTACATTATGAACTTACAAAAATTATTTTTCGTATTCCTTTTAATCGCTGTTTTTACAACCAACACTTTTGCGCAAGCAACAGCAACAGCGACAGCGACAGCAACTATTATTGCTCCAATTACAATTGCAAATGCAATAGATATGAATTTTGGAAATGTAGCGATACAAGCTGGAACAGCAGGAACTGTGGTAATGGCACCTGCAGGAACAAGAACGAGAACAGCTGGTGTTACTTTGCCTAGTACAACAGGTACTTTCACTCAAGCTTCATTTAATGTTGGAGGAGAAGGCGTGTATACTTACACAATTACAATACCGAGTGCAGATTATACGATTACAGATCCTGTTAGCAATGCGACGATGATAGTAAATACATTTACGAGTACTCCTAGTGAAACAGGAATACTTACTGCTGGGGCACAAACTTTAAATGTGGGTGCAACATTGAATGTGGGTGCAGCTCAAACTCCTGGAGTTTATACAAATGCTACTGGTTTTGATGTTACAGTGAATTACAATTAAAATAAAAGTTTTATGGCTATATTTTGGAACATTGTAAAAAGAAAAGATTATTCTCTTAGAACTTGTCAGCTTAAATTGGTCGCTTTTATTTTTTGTTTTTTTTTGTTTATAACTACAACAAGCGCTCAAGGAGATTTATTAATTTTTCCAAAGCGTATTGTATTTGATGGGGGAAAAAGAGTAAAACAACTAATCCTTTCTAACATAGGAAAAGATACTGCCGTATATAATGTTTCATTTCTACAATATAGAATGGATGTGAATGGTGGGTTTAAAGCGATCAAAACACCAGATATTGGACAATATTTTGCAACACCTTATTTACGGGTTTTCCCTCGTAAGGTAACATTAGCTCCCAATGAATCTCAAATAGTTAAAGTACAGTTAACCAAGTCAACAAAATTAAAAGAAGGTGAATACCGTTCACATCTTTATTTTAGAGCTAAAAAAAATAACAATCCACTTGGACAAAAGGAGAAGGTAGTAGATTCAACTTCCATATCTGTAAAATTAGAAGCTGTTTTTGGAATTTCTATTGCAACTATTATTAAAAAAGGGAAACCTAATACAGTAACAACAATTTCTGATTTGTTTTATGAAAAAGACAAAGAGTTGAATCATTTTATAAACTTCAATTTAAACAGAACTGGAAATATGTCTACCTACGGTGATATTCATATAAACTATGTTTCTCTTAAAAATACAATAGTTGAAGTAGCGAAAGTTAAAGGTGTTGCCGTATATACACCTGGTGAGGTAAGAAAAGTTAAAATACAATTAAAAACACCTAAAGGAATTACTTTTACTGGCGGTAAATTTAAAGTCGTCTATACAGCTAACGAGAGTAAAAAAAAATTAGCGGATGCGGAATTAGACTTTTAAGCTATAGATAGTTGTTTTAAAATAAAATTTTGGATTATGACAGTAAGCCACTTTAATAAAACTTTTTTAAAATTATTATTTTTTACACTCTTTTTTTGTTTAAATACTTCGTATTCGCAACCATCATTACCACAAAGAACAGTTTCTGCAATACCCACACAACCAATAGATTTTGGTACATTTTACGTTACTAGTGCGGGCACAATAACTGTAAATTGGCAAGGGAGTGTTTCAACTACAGGTGGTGTTGTAGTAGTGTCAAGCGTAAATGCACGCCCTGCTATTTTTGATATAACACTATGCCAAGGTAGAAATGTTACACTAACATATAACCCAACAACAACAATTACCAATGGCGCTCCTTCCATAACTTTAACCCTTGGTGACACAGAAAAAGGACCAAGTGGTACAATTTTTGCCGTAAATACTAATTGTACTTTTATTACAACTCTTCGTGTTGGAGGAACACTTGATATTCCTGCCGGAGCTTTTACAGGGGTTTATACAGGGAGTTTTTCTATGAACTTTACGCAAGACTAATGGTCGCAAAGCAACTACATCTTTTATGTTATTTAAAAGGGCGACTATACACCAATATAAATAATGCTTTGTGGTGGAGCATAATAGCGCTAATGTGTTTTTCTTCTACAGTAAATGCATCAAATACTTTTATTGAACGAAAAATAGATTCTATTGTTTCATTTGATGAAGTTTCTGTTGAATTTTATGTGAGTGGTTATTATAGATTTGAAACCAATGTTATTATTACTGATACTAAAAAGTTATATATAAATATTGATGATTTATTTAAAAAATTAGAAATTTATTGTAAAGTTGAAGATGGAGGTAATCTTTTAAAAGGGTTTATTGAAAATGAACGAAAAAAATATAGTGTAGATTTAAATTCAAGACAAATTGAAGTAGGAAATAAAATAATTAAATCTAATAATGGAATCGTTAAAAAATTAGGGGCTATTTACATAGAGTCCACTATTATTAACGAAGCATTTGGCTTAAATATTGTTTTTAATTATCGTTCCTTATCTATAAAATTAGAGGCTAATTTTGAGTTGCCTTTAGTAAAGCAAATGCGATTAGAGCAAATGCGTAAAAACATTTCTAAATTACAAAATAAAGAACCTAAGGTAGATAAAGTAGTACAAAGAGAATATCATTTATTTAAAGAAGGTATGTTGGATTGGTCATTAGCATCCTCTCAAACAAAAAATGAAACTACAAGAAATAGAATTGGACTAGGGATGGGTGCTGAATTATTATATGGTCAGGCAAATATTTTTATAAATTATAATGACCAAATTAAATTTGACAACAGACAACTGCATTATAATTGGCGTTGGGTAGACAATGATAAAAAGTACTTTAAGCAAGTTGAAATAGGTAAAATATACAATCAAAGTATTTCTTTTTTAGAAACTCCAGTAATTGGTGGATCAATTAATAATACTCCTAATACAGTCAGAAAAACGGGAGGATATCATATCATAAATGAATATACAGAACCAAACTGGACCGTTGAATTGTATATTAATGATGTCTTGGTTGATTATACTGCGGCAGACGCTTCGGGATTGTATGTGTTTAAAGTTCCAATAGTATATGGGTATACAACCTTAAAACTTAAATTCTACGGCCCTTTAGGCGAAGAACGCATTGAAGAACGTACCATGAATATTCCTTTTACATTTATCCCTGCAAAAAAAGCAGAATACCGTATTTCTGGAGGAGTATTACAAGATGGTGAAAATAGTAAATTTGGACGAGGAGTTGTAAATTATGGAGTTAATAGATCTGTTACTATTGGAGGAGGTTTTGAATATTTATCAAGTATCCAAAACACACCATTTATCCCATTTGCTACAATTGCTTTTCAACCATTTAACAAACTTGTTTTAAACGCTGAATATGCTCATAATGTTAGAACAAAAGGCTTATTAAGCTATAATTTTGGTAAAAGCTCTTTTTTAGAAATTGAGTATGCTAAATATGTTGATAGCCAATTAGCTACTAGATTTAATGCAAATGAAGAGCGAAAAGCAAAGGTTTTACTTCCTTTTAAAATGAAAAAGGTTTCAGGATACGCCCGATTAAATTACAATCAATATGTATATGATGCATTTAATTTTAATCAGTTGGATGCTATTTTTTCAGGTTATTATAAAAATTTTAAGGCTAATGTGTCAACACTTCTTAACTGGGTTAGTAATAGACCGGCTTATATCACTTCAAACATAGCTCTTTCCTACAGAATGAGAAATGGTTTTATTTTAAGACCTTCCATTGAATTCAATATTAGTGACAATCAACTTTTAAGACATCGAATAGAAATTGAAAAAAGGATTTCTAAAATGTATTTTTCAGCTTCTTATGAAAGAAACTCCGTATCAAAAACCGATAATTTTTTTTTAAACTTTAGGTACGATTTACCTTTTGCACGCGCAGGTTTTACATCATCATATAGTAATAATAGGCTCAATTTTTCTGAAAATGCCCAAGGAAGTATCGCTTTAGGTTTAGGAGATGGTTCGGTTAAGCCAGGTTACAATTCAGCCTTAGGTAAAGGAGGAATTTTATTTTATCCGTTTCTTGATTTAAATCAAGATGGTAAAAGAGATAAAGGAGAACAAATGGTCTTGTTAAATAATGTAAAAGTTAATGGAGGTAAAGCTGATATAAGTAAGAAAGATTCTATCGTTCGTGTTTCTGACTTAAACTCGTTTATAAATTATAATATTACGTTTTCTGACGACGATTTAGATAATGTTTCTTGGCGATTTAAATACAAAACGTATCAAGTACTTATCGATCCAAACCAATACAAACGCGTAGATGTACCAATCCTTTCTGTAGGTGAAATAAGTGGTATGGTATACTTAAATAAAGAGAATATAAGTGAAGGTCAGGGACGTATTATAATACAAATAATTGGTAAAAAAGGAAATAAAGTTGCCGAAACGCTGAGCGAAAGAGATGGTTATTATAGTTATCTTGGTTTAAATCCAGGAGAGTATACGATTCGTATAGATGAAAAACAATTACAAAAATTAGGATATCAGGCATCGCCAGCAACACATAATATAACGATAAAAGCATTTGTTGATGGAGCTATTATTGATGAGCTTGATTTTACTATACAGTCTAAAAAAAAATTAGTTAAAAAAAATGATATTCAAAAAGAAACCATTAAAGTTGTTACTGTTGAAGAGGATATTAAAAGAAAGATTGCTAGCACTGTTAAATTAGAAAATAAAATTATAGATTCTTCTTTTACAAATATTACGTATATTAAAGGACTTGTTTATACTGTTCAGATAGGTGCTTATAGAAATACCATTACATCAAGACAATTATTGAACTTATCACCAATATATTATGAAAGCCTAAACAATATTATTATAAGGTATTTATTTGGTGATTTTAAGACATTAAAAGAAGCGAAAGTTGTAAAAAATAAAATGAAAGCGCTCGGAATTCAAGATGCTTACGTTGTTGCCTATAAAGATGGTCTTAGAATTCATGTGAAAACACATATTAAAGTTATGGATTAATTAATTAAAAATCTTTTCCCGATTTATTGGGATGACTTAAATTTAGCTGTTATGTTAATCAACTTTTATATTTTT
>FUWD012857787.1_pt1 | contig 10416 bp, 4 predicted proteins | sample 1063281 | NCBI WGS metagenome assembly FUWD01 (sample SAMEA79048168, study PRJEB19326) | metagenome | biome: marine
GGGATCAATACCATTTTAAACATTAAAAAAACACAAGATACTATTATGGCTAATAAACAAGCTGCAAAATTATTAAGTGAAAAAAGAGCTACTATTGGTGCAAGAGGAATACAATTTTCAGGTTCAAGTTTAATGGAACAAGAAAGTGTTATAGAAAATTTAGAAGATACTTTATTTTGGATAGATAAAGGTGTAGAAATGGATTTAAGAACTATGGATGTAAGACTTGCAGGTGCATTAGCAAAAGAATCATGGGATAGAAAAACTAGTTTATTAAGTGGAATGACCAATGCTTATTCAACAAGTAAAACTACAGTATAAGTATGTTTAAAATAAAAGTATGGGATAATGATACAATGATATTTGAAGGATATAGTAAAAAAGTACCAAAAACAGATGAAGAATTTAAAGCATGGACTTTAACTAAAAATGGAAATTCAACAGAACAAAAAAAATTTAGTCCAGCACAATATAGAATAACTTACGAGGAAGTAAATGGCAATAAAAATACCTAGAGGTGAAATAGCAGCACCTTCTGTTGGAGATAGAGGTAGCAGTATGTTGAATGCTGTTCAAAGTAATAAAATTGATTATGATAAAGTAACTAATACATTAGACTTTATTGGTCAAAAAATTGCTGCACATAATAGTAAAATTGAAGATCAAAGAGTAGATAATAAAAATACACTTAATAAAGCATTATTACAAGGTGATATAAATTCATTACTATCAAATATTAATGATAATCAAAAACTTTCTACAGATGGAACAATAGAAAGTTATAATGGATTTTATGAATCTTCTGTTAAAAAATTAGAAGACAAATATAAAAAAATTTACAAAAATGATGATGATGCTTTTGCTATATGGCAATCTCAAATGTACACAATTTTTAATGGTGGTGCAGAAAATATGCGAACTACTAGAAGAAAAAAGGTATTAGCAGAAGCACAAATTAATTTTCAATCTGGTACTACTACATTTACAGAAAATTTAGAAAATCAATCTGTTACTCCTAATATTTGGATGTCAACAGATTTATTAATTAAAGAAGAAAAAGATAGATTTACAAAAGCTGCTTTATTAGGAATTACAGTAGATTTTCCTAAACATCAAAAAGAAATAGAAGATAAAGTCTGGAAAAAAGTAGTATCAGCTAATAAAAATTATATAGATGATATGACACAAAAACCAGAAGTTGATTATCAAGCAATTTATAATGAATTAAATTCATCATCTACAAATAAATATTTTGGAAAATCTTTACCTAGTGATAAAAAAGAAGAATTATTAGCTTGGGCAAAAACTAGAGCAACAGAACAAAAAACAATGAAGACTAATAATGATGCTCGTATTGATAATGAAAATAGTGTTGATATAAATACTATGTTAGGCAATTTAAGAGTAGATAAATTAAAAATACCAGAAGGTGCAAGTGCAGAAGAATATTTAAAAAATTTAATAAATGATAGTAAATTAACAGATAAAACAAAAGATTCTCATTTTGCAGAATTAAAACAAATTATTGCTGATAAAAATTCTGGAAAAGGAACTTCAAGTAATCCAACGCATGGTGATCCTATTGCTTTAAATGAACATTTTGACCAAATAATAATGGGTAATTCAACTGATAATGTATTTATACAAAGAATTAATCAAGACGATAGATTAACTGCTAAAGGAAAAGAAATGCTTATTGGATGGGCTAAAGATTATAATGAAAACAGAACTGAATTTAAAGATGAATTAGTTTCAAATTTTATGGCTCAATTTTCTACTACAGATACTGGTTATCCAGCAGAAATTCTTTCTTATTTAAGAGCTGCAAAACCTCAAATTTATAATGAATTAAATGTAGTTTTAGCAGAAGGAGAAAAAGCAGGTATTAGTTATTATTCTATGCTAGGTGATAGTACAAGTGAAAATTATATTGGATGGAAATTTATAGAAGTTTATCAAAAATCTTTATTAGAAAATATAAAACAAGGAGATTTTGGAAAAGTAATGCAAGGAGAAGTTACTGCTAAAGATTATTTTGGTACAAAAAGAGATAAAATATATAAAACATTTTTTGATGCTGATCCAGAATTAGAAGGTAATCAATTAGCATTTATAGAAACAGCACCAGAAATAGATACAGAAGGAAAAGTAACTAAAAGAGGAACAAAAATAGTAGATGAAAAATATGCTAGATTTACAAAAAGATTATTAGATAAGCCTCAACCACCTAAAATGCAAATAAAAGATAAAACAGGACAAAAAGAATCTATAGATGAATATGCAACAAGTCCTGCATATAAAAAATATCAAAAAGATTATAGAAAATGGGTTTATGAAGGTGACTTTAATAGCGATAAAATACCTATGCTTAATAAGTATTTTGGAGTTACAGATATGCCAACAACTAAAATAAAAAATTAATATGGCTACAGTATTGGAATTAAGAAAAGCAGGTTATTCGGAAGAAGAAATTGCTTCTTGGTTAAATACGGAAAGAGAAACTTTAACTAATGCTGGTTATAACCAAGTAGAACAAAGTAATCATTTTGGTATTCCTTTTAAATCTAAATCAAAAACATTAAATAGTTTAATAGGTAATACAAATACACAAGATATAGTTAGTCCTTTAGATGCAAATTTAAACTCTACTCAATTACAAGAAAAAGAACATGAAACAACATTAAATGTTGATAATAATACTAAAGAAAAAAGAGATAATAAAATTATTCAATATGAAGAATTATTAAACAACAATATAAATGCTAATTTACAATCTAATGATAATGTACCTTATAATTTTGACCAATTAGATAAAGAAGCATTTGCAAATAGAAATGCCATTAATTTAGATGTTAATAAAAAAATTTATGATAATAGAGGAGTTCCTGTTAGTGAAGAATATTACAGCGATTTTACATTAAATGAAGATTTAATAAATTCATATGCTGGACATACTATAAATACATTACAGCATATGTATGATGAATTAGGTGTTCAAAAGAAAAGTTATAAAGCTGCAAGTTTTATGTTAAATAGTAGTTTAAAACATTTTGCTAAAGCATTAACTGGTAATGAGGCATGGGGATCAAGAAGTTACTCATGGGGTAATGGAGAATCTGGTATGTTTAGAATGTCAGAAGAACAAGTCCAAACTGGTTTAAATGCTTATATAGATATCTTAACTAAAAATGGTATTCATTCTCCAGAATTTCCTTATTGGATTGCAGAATTAAAAGATGACAAGGATATAAGTGGACTAACACCAGATGCACAAACTGCATTATTTTTAGCATATTTAAACAAGCAAGAAGGTTTTGCAAGTAGTTTTAAAAGTTTAATTAGCATGGATGAAAATAACACAGCAGCTACAGCTAATTTATTAATAGATAACTATTTAATACCTAAAGGAATAAAACCAGAAGAATTAGAAATGATTAAGAATAGACTTGTTAAAAATTTAGATCATGCTTCTGTGTTTAGTGGAGAAGAAGTTAAACAAACATCTATGCAATTACCTGCATTTGGAAAAGCAATGCCAGATTTTATATCTATGGCTGGTGATAATCTTATGGGTGAAGGAAGAAAAGATTCTTGGGAAAGAGGTGGTATGCAATCAGTATTAGAAATGTCTTACAGATTGTATTCAGATTTAGAAGAACAAAAAAAAACTGGTAAAAAATTAGATGTAGTAAAACTTGTAGAAGAATTTATGTCAGATGGACAAAGATGGGATAAAAGAGGATTAGCAGGTATTAGATCAATAGGACAAGATTTAGGTTTTTTTGCTGTAGGTGCAGGTGTTGGTATAGCAAAAGCAGCAGTATTAGCAACTGTAACTGGTGGTGCTACTTTACCTGTAAGTCCTCTAATTATAACAGGTAGTGCATTTGCATTACATGGTGCTTTAAGACACGCATTAATAGAAACATATATGCAAAGTGAAGCAGAAACTTTTGAAGGATTTTGGGATATAGTTTTAAGTGAAACAACAGCTAAAGTTTATGGTAAAGATTTTGCTTTAGGTGCTGGTGTAGCAGTAGGTGGTATAGTTGCAGGTAAAGTAGCTGGGCCTATAATTAATAAATTTGGATTAGCAACTACTATTAAAGATAAAGCAGGAAAAGTATTAGAAAAAGGAACTGCATTTGGAGATTGGTTGTTAGGTACATCTAAAGTATCTGGAGAGATTTCTGCGTTAGCTACAGTACCATCTATAATAAATGTATTAGCTACTGATGAACAATATGTACCCCCTAGAAAAGAAGATTTTATAGATGCAGCAGTAGTTATATTTGGATTAAAAGCTGGTATGAGTGGTTCAAAAACTGCAATATCTACATCATCTAAATACATGAAAGATGGAGTTAATAAATTATATAAACTTTATTATCAAACAGGAAAATCACCTAAAGAAATTTTAAAAGATATAGAAAAAGATTCAACAGTATTAACAGACATATTAGATACAAGTAAAGATATGCCATTTGAATATAGAGAACAGCAATTAGCTATTATTAAAAAAATGAATGAATCTGTTGGAAAAAATAATGAAAATAGAATTGACCATATACCTAAACCATTATTTTATACAGGTATGGAAGTTAAAATAGATGCTATAGGAAAAGAAAAAGGTAGAGTTTTAGAAGTTGGTTTTGAAGGTAAAGAACATATTTATTTAATAGAAAAAGAAAATGGTGAAAAATTTAAACTAGCTGAAAGTTTGGTAGAAAAATGGAAACCAAGTAAAAAAGTTGAAATATTTAAAGACAGTACAGAATTTGAATCAAAACAAACTAAAGGTGAATATGAACAAAAAATAGAATTAATAAAAGAAGATGCTAAAATATTTGAAACAACATATCATAAAGATGTTCAAGCATTTGAAAATATAAGTAATAAAAAATTTGTTTCAGATAAAAGTGGGATGGTATCATCTAATAGTATTATGATGTTTATAGGTACTCATTATAAAAATTTAGGTACAGAGTTAAATAAAATACAAAAAACAGTTGCTAGATTACAAGATAAAAATATAACTGATTTAATTAAAGATTTTATACCTAAACAAACAAATGAACATAAAGTTAAATTATTATTTAAAATAGACAGAGATAATAAACTAGGTGTTGAATCTGAAAGTCTAGTAGTTGATATTAATAATAAACCATTTACATTTGATTTACACGCATATATGTCATTAAAAAAATTAAATGATAATAAAGATGCTGTAGTAACAGGGCATTACGATACTGTAAATAGTAAGTATAATTTATCAGGTGAAAAATATTCTAATTCTGGTGTTTTAATTTTTAGAAATTCTAAAGGTGAAATGACAGGTTTGTTAATGTCTAATAAACCTAATCAAAAAGTTAATAACGAAGCTAATAAATTTAAACAAGAATTTGATTTAGGAGAAAAAGAATTTGCAGATGCAACATATGCTAGTAAAGGAACTAGTAGAGAAGCACCATCATGGGAAGATATAAAGTTAAACAAAGATACTAATGTATTTAAGGGATTAGAATTATATGATCTTATTAAAATGTTTACTGAATTATCCCAAGGAGATACTCCTACTGCTCAAAAATTTAGACAAATAAGAGGCGGAATAACTTTAGGTAAGATGAAATATTCCGAAGGCGGAAAAGGTAAAATAGAAATAAACAAAGATTTAATAGATGCTACAGACAAAGATTACAAAAAGAATTTAGAATCTATTTTAATGACAATGAGCCATGAATTAGGCCATTATATAGATTTTATTCCAGATGCTACTTTGTCTAGAGGTAATGTATTAGGTCGTTTAGCTTCATTAAAAAAATATATGAATGAATGGATGGCTGGTAAAGAAGGTGGAGAAGGCCCATTTACAACTGCTGAAATGGCTAAATTAAGATATGAAGCAGAAAAAACAGCTAAAGCATTATTTAAAAGAACAGACAAAGAAATTAAAAGTTTAGGTTTTGAGCCTAAAGATATATTAAAAATCTTTTCAGATGCTAAAGCAAGAGAACTTCTTGATCCTGCTGTATATGAGGCTTATGCCAGAGCAAGTTCAGAGTTAAAAAAAGCTATTGTAAAAGATGCTATGAAAGACAAGTTACACCCAGAAATATTAAAAGCATTAGGTTCTGGAAAGCTAGATGGTAAAAACATATCAGCAGCACAAAAGAAAAAATTAGATGAAATATTAAAAGCAACTATTCAAAAAGAAGTTATTAAAAGAGGTTTAGTAGGTAGAGCAGAAGTAATGGTAGAGTTAAAAGCAATTACTCAAAAATGGAAACCTTTTAATGAAAAAAATGATCAAAAATTTACAGATTATAGATATTCATCACCAGAATTAATGGCAGATTTTATGATGTCATTCTTATTAAGACCTAAAGAAACACAAGTAATTGCACCTATAGCTTTTAGAACTTGGATGAATTATATGCATAGAAAACCAGAGGTGTTAAAGGTATGGGAAGAAACTCAAACAGAATTAAATCTACCTAAAGATCAAAAAAATGCAAATATTTTAAAAGACCAAGTAAATTCATACAGAGAAACAAGAATGAAAATATTTAATAAAGCAGAAAAAGAATTAGAAGTTTCTGATACTTATGATTTTATAAGAAGAAATGTAGATAGTGTATTTTTTACTATTCTTAATTATTATAAAAAAGTACATGAAGGTAAATTATTTGGTAGTGATTTATTAGGTAAAACAGCTGCTAAATTAATTTCACAAGAAAAAGGTTCAAAAAGATTTAAAGTAGAAGATAGAGAAAATGTAGAACTAGCAATAGAAAAATTGTTATATCAAGATACTTATATAGAAAGAGTACAAAATGCTTTATGGACAGAAGTATTTAAACCTATGCAAGATTCTGGAATTAATAGAGATATTTTTGCAGCATATTTACAATATAGATGGATAGCTAAACCAGATGGGCCAAGAGCAAATGTATTAAATCCTAAAGGTATAGAAGTTATAAAAGCAGGTGAATTAGTAGCATTGCAAGAAAAAGTAACACCAGAAATTAAACAACTTGCAGAAGCATTTTATAATTACAGAAGTAAATATGTTATAAAGGAATTAGAAAAGTCTGGTGTATTTGATGCAGCTACTTTAGAGATTATTAAAAATAATAGAGAATTTGTAACATTCCGTATTGAAGAATATGCTAGTTGGAAAAATGATTCATGGGTACAAGGTTTTATTATTAAAACAAAATATGGTACAGCTAAAGAAATAGCCAATGTATTTGAAGCTACTATACTTAAAGATTGGCAGTTATTACAAATAGCAGAAAGAAATGCTGTTGTTGGTACAATTAATAGATTTTTAATTAAACATAAAAATGATATAGAAAATTTTGAAAGAAAACAATTAAGAGTAACTGCTAAATTTCCTTTTATAAAAGCCAAACCTATTACTGAAAGAACAGTAGAATTAGCTAAATGGGATTTTATGAATAAAAAATGGATTCCTGCAAATAAAGAAATGGACATTAGTAAGTTTAGTTTAATTCAATGGACAGAAAATGGTAAACCAAGAGCTGCTTATATGGGTAAAGAAGTAGCACATGGTTTTGATAAGATAAGTCATGCATATGATAACATGGCTGCTACTAATTTTGTGTATGGTTTAAATGCACCATATCGTAAAATGTTTACTGAAATAAATCCTACATTTTGGTCTTATAATATTTTTAGAGATACAATGAGAACTATTATTAATTTACCTAAAACTACGGCATTTGATTTATTACATGGTGGAAAAAATAGCTTTGTTGTACAAATGGCAAAATCTTGGACACCAGCTTTTAGACAAGTAATGAAACGAGATGAATTAAGACAAGATAAAGATGCTGTTGAAATGTTAAATAACCGATTAGTTATATCATTAACAGAAAAATATAGATCAAGAGCAGGTGGTATTACAGAAGGGATGCCATCATGGATGAGTGGTGATGGAGTATTAAGAAGTATTATATTATTAAAAAGAATACCTAAATGGAAAGAATTAAGTAAAGCAGCATTAGATAAAGTTATTAGTTTTGCACATAAAGAAAAATCAATTAAAGATTTAACTAAAGCTGAAAGAGAATTAGCACCACATTTAAGAGATACTATTATAACTAAATTTGAAAATGATATGCAATCAGATAGATGGTTAAGCAATGAAAGTGTTATACCCCCTTATTATAAATTAGTAACAAGTGCTGAAAGAATATCTAGAGTTTTTGAAAGAACAACAAAAATTGCTGCATTTAAACATTTAAACAAATTAAGAGATGAAGGTTTAATTGATTGGACAGATTCACAAATAAATTATGCAATAAGAAACTGGGCAGGTTCTCCTAATTTTTTAAGAAAAGGTAATGCTGCTACTTTATATAATAACATATTTTTATTTGGTAATGCAGCTAAAGAAGAATGGAGAAGTGTAACAGAAGCAAAAAGATATCAAGGCCAAGGTGCATGGTGGGCTAAATTTTTAACATATGGTGTAGCACCACAAGTAATTTATAGAGCTGCTAAATATGGATTTATGGGTCATGCAGCTCATTTGTATTTTAATTTAATTGGCAATGATGTATTAGCTAGTAATTATGTAGTACCTTTAGGAGTAATAGATGACCAAGGTGAATTTCAATTTGGAATGAAATCAACAAATGGTAGTTTATATAAAGTAGTATATTTACAATTTCCTAAAGATGAAATGGTAAAAATGTTTGGATCAGCTGCATATCATGGGTACAATTCATTGTATGGAGAAATAGAAGATAACCCTTTAAAAAATAATTTTCAAGAATTAATGAGTGGTGTTATGCCTGTGTTAGATGAATCAACACCAAGTTTTTCTCCTTTTTTTGCAGCAGCTAAAAATGCTGTGGCTCAATTTGGTTTTGGTGATGCACCAAAAGACCCGTTTACAGGGTTAAATGTATATCCAGAAAAACTACAAGATATGACAGGTGTAGCTGGTCAATGGGAAAGATCAAAAGCATTTGGTAAATGGTTTTGGAATAATAGTGGTGGTATGATGTTCTATAAATTTGATAGTTATTATGATCCTTATAATCTAGATAGTATAGTTACAGAAATTGAAGATACATTAGGTGTTCCTATATTTGGTAAAACAGTAGCAAGGTTTTTAAAAGTATCTAATCAAGGTATTACAGAACAAGTATGGAAAGAACTTTCAGAAGGAAAACAACAGGATAATCATTATTCTGCTGTTGCTGATTTAGCTGTTCAAAATTTATTATCTAATAAAAAGTTATCTAAATCACAAGAAGAAGCATTATCTAAAGATAAAAGTTGGATGAAAAGATATACTACAGCTTTAAACTATACATATGGTACAAAATTTATGCAGTATTTATTAACTTTAGAAGGTGATGATTTAACAAGGGCTTTAAGGAAAATGGCTGACATTGAGAAAGAATTAGATTATAATGTTCCCTTCATGAAAAAACAATGATATATAAAAAGTAATGACTATTTCTACAACAATAATTAAAAACAGTTATTCTGGTGATGCTAGTAATGATACCTTTGCGTATCAATTTAAGATATCTACTACGGCAGATATGCAGGTTATTATCCGATCTGCGGCAGGTGCTGAAACTGTTAAAACTTTAACTACTCATTATACAGTAACAGGTGCTGGAGAAGCATCTGGTGGTAATGTAGTATTTGAATCTGGTGCAATACCTTCTGCAACTGAAACAGTTATTTTAAGAAGATCAACTACATTAACACAAGCATTAGATTTAGTAGAAAATGATCCATTTACTGCTGATAGTGTTGAAAGTGCATTTGATAAAAATTTAGCTTTATTACAAGAACAACAAGAACAAGCAGATAGATCAATAAAATTATCAAGAACAAACACAATGACTTCTACAGAATTTACTGTAGGTGCAACAGATAGAGCAAATAAAATTTTAGCCTTTGATGCTTCTGGAGAAATTTCAGTAACACAAGAACTTGGTACATATCAAGGTACAGACGCAACAACAACTACAGCAGCTTATGCTATTAGAGATATGATTAAATCTACAACTGCTGATCAATTAAATAATGTTTATATTTGTATAGCAGATAGTGTTATTGGAGATACTTTAACAGACACAGATCATTTTGAATTATTAGTAGATGCTTATAGTGCTGCAAGTTCTGCTACAGCAGCAGCAGCAGTGCAGCAGACGCACAATCATCAGAAGATGATGCAGAAACCGCACAAACAGCTGCCGAACTAGCTGAAACAAATGCTGAAACAGCAGAGACTAATGCAGAGACAGCAGAGACTAATGCTGCAACATCAGAAACTAACGCAGCTACATCAGAAACAAATGCTGGTACATCCGAAACAAATGCTGCAACATCAGAAACTAACGCAGCTACATCAGAAACAAATGC
>FUWD013030010.1_pt1 | contig 10415 bp, 10 predicted proteins | sample 1063281 | NCBI WGS metagenome assembly FUWD01 (sample SAMEA79048168, study PRJEB19326) | metagenome | biome: marine
GTGGAGGACCCAACTATGAAATCGGGCTCAAAAACATTGAAACAGCAGCTGAGCATTTAGGCCTCCCTATTGAAGTCTATGGACCAGAAACGCACCTTACAGAAATTGTAAGAAAATCCTTGATCACCCAAAAAGAAGGAGTCTTAGCATGACTTTATTCAATAAAGAAACCCAAGCCATTTTCTGGAATAACAATCCTAAAGCAATCCAAAGGATGCTTGACTATGACTACCTCTGTGGTAGGACCTCTCCTTCTATTGCAGCAATCGTACAGCCATCAAAGCCCTCCTCTTTTCAAAAATTCTTCATGGGAGCAAAAGAGGTTTTAATTCCAATCTATGCAACAACCAAAGAAGCGGTTAATGAGCACCCTACAACTTCTGTTCTTTTAAACTTTGCCTCTTTTAGATCTGCTTATCAAGTTACTTTAGAAGCACTAGACTTCCCCTCTTTAAAGACACTCATGATCACAGCTGAAGGGATCCCTGAGCGTTTCTCAAGAGAGCTTGCTCTTTTAGCAAAGGAACAGGGTAAAGTTGTAATTGGTCCTGCAACAGTTGGAGCTATCTCTCCAGGTAGCTTTAAAACAGGGAATGTGGGCGGCACTATCTCAAACATTTTAAAGGCAAAACTACATCGACCTGGTTCCTGCGGAGTTGTCACTAAGTCAGGAGGGCTTTTCAATGAGCTTGCAAACATCATTTCCATCTATACAGATGGAATGGCTGAAGGCTTAGCTATAGGAGGAGACCGCTTCCCAGGCTCCTCCTATATGGATCACTTACTCCGTATGGAAGAGAACCCTCTTATTAAATATATGATTGTCTTAGGGGAAGTGGGTGGAACCGCTGAATATGACATTGTTGACGCAGTAAATCAAGGTCTGATAAAAAAACCAATTATAGCATGGTGTATTGGAACCGTCGCTAATCACTTTAATCAAGCGATTCAATTTGGTCATGCTGGAGCCTCCGCTAAAAAAGAAATTGAAACTGCAGATGCTAAGAATAATGCGATGAGAAAAGCCGGGATCCACGTTCCTAAAACATTTAATCATCTACCTGAAGTCATTGAAGCTATTTATAGAGACCTCCATGCTGAGGGTATTATTCAAGATTCTCAGGAAATGCCCGTACCGAACATTCCTGAAGATTTCAATACAGCTCAAAAAAGAGGTCACATACGCAAACCGACTAGCTTTGTCTGCACCATTTCAGATGATCGTGGAGAAGAAGCTGTTTATGCAGGTTATCCCATTAGCTCTCTTGCGACTCCAGACACAGGATTTTCTGTTGCAGATGTTTTAACTCTACTTTGGTTTAAGAAACGCTTTCCTAAATGGGCTACTGACTTTATCGAAACTGTTATTAAAACTGTTGCTGACCATGGACCTGCAGTCAGTGGAGCCCATAACACTCGAGTTACTGCAAGAGCCGGAAAAGATTTGATTTCATGTTTAGTGACAGGTCTTTTAACCATTGGACCTAAATTTGGAGGAGCTATTGACGGAGCTGCCAAATACTTCAAAGAAGCTCTTTCTAACGAACAAAATCCTAAAGAATTTGTTCAAGAGATGAAGGCAATAAATATTCCAATCCCAGGTATAGGACATCGGATAAAATCGCTTCGCAATCCGGACCTCCGTGTTTCTTGTTTAAAGCGTTATGCCTACGATAGTTTTCCAAGCACTTCTCTGCTGGACTACGCTCTTAGAGTTGAACAAATCACCACAGCTAAAAAAGAAAACCTTATCCTCAATGTTGATGGAGTGATAGGAGTTCTAATGGTCGATATGTGGAGAAATTTAGGTTACACTGAAGATGAGATTGATGGCTTTATTGATGTAGGCGTCTTAAATGCATTCTTTGTCATTGGACGGTCTATCGGCTTCATTGGGCACATCCTAGATGAAAAGAGACTTAATATGCCTCTTTATAGACACCAGACTGATGATATCCTCTACGACATTAAAAAAGCTGAACATGTAGAAAGCGACAGTTAAACTGTCGTCTCTTCTGCAGATTCATGGATAGACCCTTCTTCATGGGATTTAGAAGATGCCTCTACTTCATGCTCTTTTTCATTAGCTCTTGGATCAAGCTCTGATACAATAGGTGTAGTTCCAGGAACGGGTCTATACTCTACCTGCTCACTCAATGAAATCGGTCGCTTGTAGCGTTTTCTATAAACTCCAAATCCTCCCACCATAGCAGCCATCAAAGAAAAGTAGACGTACAGCCCTGCTGGCCCCATTAAAAGCATTGCAACAGGCGCTACTAGTGGACCTATAACTGAACCAACTCCGTAGGCAACAAGAAGACCTCCTGTTGCCGCTACCAAATCCTTAGGGTCCAAGTAATCATTCGTATAAGAAATACTCAAAGGGTACATCGTAAAGGAAAATCCTCCAAAAAGAATAGCTAGTATAAACAAGAAGTTGGTCGATACTACTGAAGCTAGGGCAATGAGGGCTCCCAAAATAGAAGTGATAAAAGCAACTCCTATGAGAACTGATCTTCTATTAATATGGTCTGATAACTTTCCTAAAGGCCATTGTAAAATGAATCCTCCTATGATAGTGACTCCCATATAAGTTGCGACTTCTGAAGTAACCATTCCTACTTTGTGAGCAAAAACTGGAGCCAACCCAAAGAAAGCACCCATTATGAGCCCCGAGCCAAAAGATGAGAAAATTCCAAAAGGAGAAATTTTAAAGAGCTGAAAGGGCGAGAGCAATGAGGGTTCTTCTAGAGAAGGCGAAGAGTAGCGCGTTAAACAAACAGGGAGAACGGATAAAGAGATAAAAAGAGTTGCTAAACTAAATGGAATAAAAGAGAGAGGAGGAGCCACGTTTAAAAGAAACTGACCTCCTGATTGGGCCGCATAAAAAGCGATCATGTAAAAGGCTAAAATAGTTCCCTTTCTTTCCTTTCCTCCAACCACTAAAAGCCAACTTTCAATAACAATAAAGATACCTGCTGTAAAAGCACCCATACTAAAGCGCAAGCAAAGCCAGAGGTAAGGCTTGATAATCATACCCATAAGAATAGCAATAGCACTTGTAAGAGAAGCTAAAGCCGCAAAAGCACGGATGTACCCCACTCGTGAAATGAATGCTTCTGTTTTTAAAGACCCTACAACAAGCCCTGCAAAATAAGCTGCAGTCACTCCCCCTATTATAAAAGGGCTGTGCCCATCTAGTGCGAGTCTAAGAGGAACAAAAGTGGAAAAAAGTCCAACAGCCACCATGACAATAGCGAGACTAAAAAGAGGAGCTGTAATGCTTTTGAGCAATTTAATCATACTTACGAGCTCTCCTCATTCAGCTGTTTTCGAACTTTTCGAGCTGCATTCCGGATAACTTCAGGTAGAGCTGGATGAATATAGACGGTGGATAAAATTTGATCTAGGGTTGCTTTGCAATTCATGTAAGCAATTAACACGTGAATCAGGGTCGTTGCCTGCTCTCCAATACAATGAGCGCCGATTAACTTTAAATTTTTGCGATCAAAGAGAAGTTTAACAAATCCTACATCTGTTTGAAGAGCCATGCCCATAGCGCTCTCTTCATAATGGTTAAGTCCTACTAAATAATCAGCTTTTTCCTCTTGTAGGTCTCTTTCTATTTTGCCAACACCTGCTATTTGAGGCCAAGTGAAAACTCCATAAGGAATGGGTGGATAGTCTATAGGCTTATTAGATTTTGGTTTTTCAAATTGTTCATGCAGTAAGTACTCCCCTTCAAAATTAGCTGAATGTCTAAATAGGTAACGTCCGATAACATCCCCAAAAGCATATACGTTTTTTTGAGTGGTTTCTAGATGAGGATTCACTTCAATAAAACCCCTCTCATTAAGAGCTACTTTTGTAGCCTCCAAGTTAAGGTGATCTGTATTGGGCACAATTCCCGAAACAACTAAAAGAGCACCAGCTTTAAGACTTTCATTTTTAAGTCGAACCGTAAACTCTCCATTTTTGTATTCGACTTCAGTAGGTTCCCCTTTAGAGACTTTAAATCTCTTGCAAAAGGCTTTTTCAAAAGCTTCTTGCAGGTCAGTATCTAGATGTCTTAAGAATCGACTTCTCACAATAAAATGAACTTCAACTCCCATCGCATCTAGATAGTGCCCCAGTTCACAAGCTGTATAGCCTGCTCCTAAAATAATAATTTTTTTAGGAAGGTTATCGCACTTTAAAAGCTCTGTAGAAGTCATAAAAGGAGTCCCTTCTAGACCCTTAATCTTGGGAATATGAGGACGCCCCCCTGTCGCGATGAAGATTTTCTTTCCACGTATTGAAGTTCCTGAAACCTCAAGGGTATCTGGACCTGTAAATCGAGTTGTATTTGGGTAAAAATCAATATTAGGATGTTCTTCTAGGAGGGGCTCTATACTCTTAGACTCATTTTCAATAGTTTGATTAACTCGATGAACAAGTTCCTTAAAGTGAACATTGATTTCACCTTTAAGGTGCACTTGAACATTCGAAGCTTCTTTAACCTGCTGAATTATATCTGCTGGATGAATCAACATCTTAGATGGAATACATCCTCTGTTCAAGCAAGTTCCACCAAGAGGGCCTCGCTCAATAACAGCTATTCGGTAACCTAAATTAGCAGCAGGACGTGCTATTTTAAGTCCACCACCACCACCGATAATAACGGCATCATAATCTTTAGTCATAACTCGACCATTTATTGAAATGTTTGAGCATTATAGCAACCTTATACATTTATATCTAAAACTTACTACGATTAAACAAAATATTTATCTTTCGCAATAGAAATTTTAAAAAAAATAATTTACTTATATTCCAAAATCAGTCAAAAAAAGTTTTTAACAATTTTAACATCGAATCAACGGCAAATGATCACCGAAAAAATATTCCTAGAAGTTTCCATTTTACTTGTGCTTAGTATTTTTAGTAGTAAAGCTTCATTGAAGTTAGGAATTCCTTCTCTTATTCTATTTTTAATTTTAGGGATTTTGGCCGGTAGAGAAGGCCTTGGGTTCATCGATTTCAAAAGCACCTTTGCTGCACAGTTTCTCGGAATTTTAGCTTTAGTTTATATTTTATTTTCTGGAGGCTACAACACTATTTGGGAAGATATTCGACCCATTTTCGGTAGAGGTCTTGTGCTCTCTACAGTTGGGGTTTTTATTACTGCTATTGCAACCGGAGCTTTTGTTCACTTCATTTTACATCTCCCTTTTTTAGAAAGTCTTTTACTTGGCGCAGTAGTTTCCTCAACAGATGCCGCCGCAGTTTTCAGTATTTTAAAATCTAAAAACCTCTCACTTAAAAAGTCCGTAGGTTCTCTCTTAGAGATGGAGTCTGCAAGTAATGACCCTATGGCTGTTTTCTTAACCATTGGCCTCATTCAAATTATACAACAATCCGACGCTAGTACTTTTCGGCTTATTATAATGTTTGTGCAGCAAATGGCTTTCGGGCTTATTTTAGGCTATCTATTTGGTCGAGCCATCGTTTTAGGAATCAACCACCTTAAGCTTGAATATAAAGGACTTTACCCGGTCTTCACAACGTCTTCCGTTCTTTTTGTCTATTCAGTCGTAACCTATCTAGGAGGAAGTGGATTCTTAGCCGTGTACGTTGCTGGCCTCGTCTGCAGCTATCAAAACTCTCTTCACAAAAAAAGTTTGAGGCAGTTTCATGTTGGAATTTCCTGGCTCATGCAAATTTCTATGTTTATTGTTCTAGGACTATTAATGTCTCCGAGTCAAACGATTCAGATTGCATGGATAGGACTTGCTATTGCAGGTTTCTTAATGTTTATAGCAAGACCACTAAGTGTTTTTATAAGCCTACCCATTAAAACGGTTAGCTTAAGGGAAAAGACTCTCATTTCTTGGGTTGGCCTAAGGGGAGCGGCTCCCATTATCTTAGCCACCTTTCCCTTAATGGCAGGAGTGCAAGGAGCTCAGGTTATCTTTGATGTCGTATTCTTTATTGTTTTAACTTCGATTCTTTTACAGGGTACGACAATCGGGTTCATGGCAAAAAAATTAAAACTACAAGAGACTTCTCAGCCTCCTTCATCCTCTATTACAATGGATGAAACGGCAACTTTGAATGAAAAGGATCATGAAATGCAAATGATCGAACTTACTATTCCAGAATATTCAAAATCAGTTGGCAAAGAAGTTATCGAGCTCAAATTCCCTAAAAACATCTTACTTGTTTTAATTACACGCGATACTAAATATATTGTCCCTTCTGGAGAAACAATTATTTTAGCCAATGATAAAATTTTAATGCTCGTGCATAAAGACTCTCTTAGTGAAGTTGAGCCTCTTTTAATCTAAAAGTTACTTGCAGAAATAAGCTTTATCTTTTATCTCAACATAGTTGGAGATTATTTATGACAACTACCCATATTCCTACCCATCATTTTGAAGCCCTAACCTTTCCGGCTTACGAAATCACCTATGATCGATTAACAAATCAGCTATCGGAAGTTTTTTCTCCTTTTGAACTTAAAGAGTATTTAAACCTTTATGAAAGAGCTCAAAAAAACCCAAAAAAAACACGTGCTGCAGTAGAGGACCTCCTAGTAAAGTTTAAAAACCTTCCCGAAATCTACAATCTTTTGGGTTATATTTATGTGAGGCTTAAAAAAATACGGAAAGCTGAGCGCCTGATTGAAGAAAATTACAAATATAATCCAAGCAATCTCTTTTCTAAAATCAACTATGCAGATCAATGCTTAAGAAAGGGCAAGAGTGATGAAATCCCTGAAATCTTCGAAAATGTTCATGATTTAAATAAACTTTACCCTAATAGAAAAACCTTTCACTTTTCTGAAGTACTTGGTTTCAGCACATTAATGGGGTTTTACTATCTAAAAAAGGGAGAAAGAGTAAAGGCCCTTGATTACTGCACCTACGCTAAAATGATTGATCCAGAAGACTTTACCGTTAAATTTCTCATTAAGAAATTGAGTAAAAAAGGTATTTTGACTCACTTTTTAAATCAATTCGGTAAAAGACGTCGTTGTAAATAAAATCGTTTATTTTCCTTTTAATCCCCTTTTGTTTAAAGTAAATCTAGAGCGGTTGATTAAAACATAAGGTGCTTATTATGAGAAGATTATATAGATCCAGGAAAGATAGGATGATTGCAGGTGTTTTGGGAGGGATGGGAAAACGCTATAAAATGGATCCTTCACTGATACGTATTATTACTGTTATTTTGATGATTATAACAGGTGTTGTCCCGTTTCTTATTGGCTATTTTATTGCTTGGATCATTATCCCTCTAGAACCTGGCCGATAGAAATGTTATTAATTGCATTTAAAATGTGTATATAAAAATTTAATCCTTCATTTTTTTTATTCCTAAAAAATATTTTTTTGTTTATAATCCCTCAAATACTAAATACAAAAGAATAGATGAGAAGACTTTACCGATCGAGGTATAATAAAAAAATTTCAGGTGTATGTGGAGGACTAGGGAACTATTTTAGAATAGATCCTGTTATTGTTCGCTTACTGTTTATTTTTCTTTGGTCCTTAACAGGTTTCATTCCTCTCATCATAGTTTACTTGCTGTCCACTAAGCTTGTTCCCCTTGAGCCTGAAAACTCGCCAGCGCTTGAGTATAAACACCTATATAGATCATCAAATGATCTCTTAGCTAGCGGAAAGCGAGCCTCTAACGGCCCTGTAATTGCAGGTATCTGCGCAGGCCTTGCACATTTTCTTAAAATGGATTCAACTGTTTTAAGGCTTATTGTTGCCGTTATTACTTTTGCTACAGGCCTTTTTCCCATGATCATTGCGTATCTTGTGGGCTGGTTCATTATTCCCGAAAAAAAACTTTAACTAGAGTCCCCTATAACATGAAGAACAAAATTAAAATCAGAAACATTGCTATCATTGCCCACATTGATCATGGGAAAACGACCCTTCTAGATGCGATGATGAAGTATACTCATACATTTGAAGAACACGAAATTGTAGCGGAGCGCGTTATGGACAGTAATGACCAGGAAAAAGAAAGAGGGATCACCATCTTTGCAAAGCACACATCTGTCGTTTACAAAGACGTGAAGATTAATATCATTGATACTCCGGGTCACGCAGACTTTTCAGGTGAAGTTGAGCGTATTTTGGGTATGGTAAATTCAGTTCTTCTTCTCGTTGATGCAAGGGAAGGTCCTATGCCTCAAACCCGATTTGTTTTGAAAAAAGCCTTACAAGCGGGCCTTCACCCTATAGTAGTCATTAATAAAATCGATCGTCCACATTCTGACCCTGATCGTGTCTTAAACGAAGTTTTTGATCTCTTTATTGAACTGGGCGCTACTGATGAGCAAGCGGACTTCTCACACTGTTATGCATCGGCTATTCAAGGATATGCTCTAGATGAGCCTAAGGATGAGCCTAAAGATTTAACTCCTTTATTTGAACTCGTTTTAGAAAAAGCCCCTGCTCCTACAGGAGACGCCGAAGCTCCTTTCTTAATGCAGTGCGCAACCTTGCACTACGATAAATATAGAGGGCGCGAAGCAACGGGTCAAATTATTAACGGCTCCGTTAAGCATGGGGATGACTTTATTTTAATAAATCGTGAAGGAAAAGAAGTTAAAAAAAGAGTGACCCGTATTCAAACTTATTTAGGCATGTCTAAGATTGAGCAAAAAGAGGCTTTTTGCGGCGACATTGTCTGTTTAGCTGGCGCTGAAGAAGTTTTGATCGGTGACACTTTATGTTCTCCAACTAAGATAATACAACTACCAATTATTGATATCGCAGAGCCTACTTTGTCTGTAGATTTCATGGTCAATGCCTGCCCTTTTTCTGGAAAAGACGGCAAACATCTAACCATGAATAAAATTAAAGAAAGATTGCTAGAAGAGAAAAAAGGAAATGTCTCCCTTCAGATCATTTTTGATAGTGAAGATAAAGAAAAAGTAACTGTAGCAGGAAGAGGAGAACTTCACCTAGCCGTTCTTATTGAAAGCATGAGACGAGAAGGGTTTGAAATGTGTATTAGTAAACCTAAAGTCCTTCTTAAAATGATTGATGGAAAAAAACACGAACCTATCGAACGCATCTACATAGAAGTTCCTGAAGCCTACAGTGGAACTCTTATAGAAGAACTTTCTATACGAAAAGGAGAGATGCAGGCTCTTGAAACAGATGATCATGGTATCACTAGAATGGAGTTCTTAATGCCTACTCGTGGACTTATGGGCTGGAGAGGCAGTTTCTTAACAAAGACTCGTGGACAAGGGATTTTAACAGCTTTATTTGACTCTTTTGCACCTTGGAAGGGTGATATTCAACATAGATCTCGCGGAGTTCTTATTTCCAATCTCACTGGAAAAGTAAATGCATACGCCTGTTTCAACATACAAGACAGAGGAACGCTCTTTGTTAATCCACCTGAAGATGTATATGAAGGGATGATTATTGGAGAGAACAGTCGTACAAATGACTTAGTTGTTAACATTACAAAAGGAAAGCAGCTTACAAATGTTAGAGCTTCTGGTACCGATGAAATGATCCAACTTATACCTCCTAAGATATTCATCCTAGAGCAAGCGATTGATTACATAGCTGATGATGAACTTATTGAAGTCACCCCTAACAACATTAGACTTCGAAAGCGCATTTTAAAAGAGTCCGATAGAAAGAGAAATAGATAAATCTTTCACAGCTCTTTATAATTTGAGCTAAATTGCATATTTTTTAGAGTCCTGGTCAAGTCTTGATCAGGACTCTTTTTTATAATAAGAAATATCTATTAATTATCTCCAATCTGATTTACGGGGAACTTTTAGCTTTTTAATTCGCGCCTGACTTAAGGAGTGATTTAATGTACAAATCCGAAATGTATCACTATCATTAAAATAAGAGCGATCAACTGGACTGGAACGCAAAGAGACTGCGGCCCCACTAAGCATTTCTTTAGGATTAACATCAAAACATAAATGTGTTGGTGCTGACCTTCCATCTTTAGATTCCCCGGAAGAGATTAGCCAGTGAAGGCAAAAGATTGAACATGAAGAGTCTATACGTTCATCATTAGAGTAGACTAAGATTTGACGAATGTTTAGAGAGACTTGAGCGTCTCTAGGGTTTTTGAAAAAAAAACGGCTGTCAAACCTAATGAACCTTGAAAGGGAAAGTCTAAAGAGTCTAGATTATAGTGTAACCTTACAGGCTCAGACTTTCTTTCAAAAAAAGGTGTTCTGCAGGAGTAAAAGTTATTGAATATTCAGAGGCTCCGAGAGGCCGTTTAGGAATCTGAACTAAAATAGTATGCCCTGATTTAACTCCAGCGGAAGGCAAATAATGGGGTGATAAATCGGGTGCAGCCGAGGCTAGCATAGATGCGCTCCTTTTAAAGAAAAAAAATCGAAAATAAATTATTCAAACGAGTTTATA
>FUWD013232252.1_pt1 | contig 10414 bp, 8 predicted proteins | sample 1063281 | NCBI WGS metagenome assembly FUWD01 (sample SAMEA79048168, study PRJEB19326) | metagenome | biome: marine
ATAATATCAATTCCGGTTACCATTTCAGTTACTGGGTGCTCTACTTGAACACGAGTATTCATTTCAAGAAAATAAAATTTACCATCTTCATATATAAACTCTACAGTTCCAGCACCTTCATAACCAATTTTACTAACCATGTTTACTGTTCTTTCAAAAAGATCTTTTCTGATTTCATCAGTTAAGACTGGACTAGGAGTTTCTTCTATTAATTTTTGATGCCTTCTTTGAACTGAGCAATCTCTTTCATGAAGATGAACAGTTCGATTTTTACCTGACAAAACTTGCACTTCAATATGTCTTGGGTTTTGAAAAAATTTTTCAATATAAACCTCATCATTTCCAAAGTATTTTTGAGCTTCAGATTTAGCTGTTGAAAAAGATGTTTCAAATTCCTCTTCTTTGTTAACAATCTTCATTCCTTTTCCACCTCCACCTCCAGAAGCTTTAATTAAAACAGGAAAACCAATCTTTTTGCATAACTCTTTTGCTTGTTTTATATCAGTTACACCACCCTCAGAACCTTCAATTACTGGAAGGCCATGTTGTTTTGCAATTCTTTTTGCTTGGATTTTATCTCCCATCATTTCTATGAGTTTTGAAGAAGCACCAATGAATTTAATATTATTTTCTTCTAAGACTTTAGCAAAAGTTGCATTCTCAGATAAAAAACCATAACCAGGATGAACAGCTTCAGCTTTTGTCAGTTCTATTGCTGACATCAAAGCTGGAATATTTAAATAACTATTTGCTGGTTGGTGTGAGCCAATGCAAACACTTTCATCGGCTAGTCTTACATGCATACTATCTCTATCTACATCTGAATGAACAGCAACAGTTGCTATACCCCATTCTTTGCATGCTCTTATAACTCTAACTGCAATTTCCCCACGGTTTGCAATTAGAATTTTTTTAAACATTACTCAACAATGATAATAGTTTGGCCGTATTCAACAGGTTGGCCATCTTCTACACAGATTTCTTTTATAATCCCATCTGCTGTTGATGGAACATGATTCATAGTTTTCATAGCTTCAACTATCATAACTGTTTCACCTTTTTTAATTTTTTTACCAACTTCTGCAAATTTTTTAGCTCCAGGTTCTGCCGCAAGATAAGCTGTACCAATAATAGGAGACTTAACTTCAGTCCCAGATATAACGGCAGACTTAACTGCACCAAGGACTGGTGTTGAGGCAGCAACACTTACAGCTTGATTTGAACTAGTTGGGTTTGATTTTGATACTTTGATTTTAGTATCTTTATCTGTGTATTCAATTTCAGTTAAATTGAACTCATTTAAGTAATCAGTTAATTCTTTAATAATATTTTTATCTATTTTCATTTCTGTAACATGTTTTGCATTGCAATTATGGCTAAAATATAACCATTATCACCTAAACCAAAAATTCCACCAGTAGCAATATCGCTGATTAAAGATTTGTGTCTAAATTCTTCTCTTTTATATATATTTGATATGTGAAGTTCAATAATTGGTTTTTTATAAATATCTAAAGCATCCCTGATAGCAACAGATGTATGTGTAAAGCCAGCAGCATTAATAATTATACCATCAAACTTATTTTTAGCTTCTTGTATGGTTGTAACTATTTCACCTTCTATGTTTGACTGAGAAAACTCTAAATTAATATTTAAATCTTTAGCTTTACTTAAACAATTTTCTTTTAATTTATCAAAAGTTATTGATCCATATTGTGATTGTTCTCTTTCACCTAATAGATTAAGATTAGGGCCATTAATAATTATAATATTATTACTCATCAAATTCTTATACATTATGAAAAAAATAAAAAAAATAAAAATTAAGTTAAATGGTAAATTTTCAACAATAAATGAAAATTTAAGCCTCTCAATTTTTTTAAAAGAACTAAAAATTCCTCTTAAAAAAGTAGCAATTGAATTAAACCAAGAAATAATAGATAAAAATAATTTAAAAATAATAAAACTAAAAAAAAATGACAAAATAGAAATTGTTCATTTTATTGGAGGTGGATAAAATTGGTTAACGATAAATTAATAGTTGATAAAAAAAAATTTAATTCCAGATTAATAGTTGGAACTGGAAAATATAAAAGTATGGCAGAATGTGCAAAAGCTATCAAATTATCTGGTGCAGAAATAGTTACTGTTGCAGTGAGAAGGGTAAATATTTCTGATAAAAAAAAACCTTTATTGATGGATTATATTGATCCAAAAAAAATTACCTATTTACCAAACACTGCTGGTTGTTTTAATTCTGAAGAAGCTCTTAGAACTTTGCGTTTAGCAAGAGAAATTGGTGGATGGAAACTGGTAAAACTTGAGGTCCTAGGAGATAAAAAAAATCTATTTCCAGATATGATTGAAACATTAAAATCTACAGAAGTTTTAACCAAAGAAGGATTTAGAGTAATGGTTTACTGCAATGATGATCCTTTGATGGCTAAAAGATTAGAGAATGTAGGAGCTTGTGCAATTATGCCTCTAGCAGCACCTATAGGTTCTGGACTTGGAATTCAAAATACAACAAATATAAAAATTATAAGAAGTCAAACAAAGCTCCCTTTGATAATCGATGCTGGGTTAGGACAAGCGTCTGATGCAGCTATTGCTATGGAGTTAGGCTGTGATGGAGTATTGGCTAATACTGCGATTGCTAAAGCTAAAAAACCATTTCAAATGGCTTTAGCATTTAAAAATGGAGTAATTGCAGGAAGACAATCTTATTTAGCTGGTCGTATAGAAAAATCTATATACGGAAGTGCATCTTCTCCAAAAACTGGAATTATTTAAGCTACTGGTTTTTTAAAAAATTTCTTTTTAAAAAAAGGTTTTTTTTTATAAGGCTTTTTTTTAATTGGACTTTCAAAAGATTTAACCTCTTTTTTTTGCTCTTCTAGATTTTTTAACTTTTCTATATGTTGAACTGTTTCTATTGTTTTTTTAGTTTTGTTTTGAAGATCAATTATATATTCAGGAATAATAAGAGTATTATCTGCGATTATATCTATCTTAATTAAGTTTTTTTCTTCAAAATACTTTAAATCTTCAATAAAATTTTCTTTCATAAAGTCTGATATTTTTTCACAAATCTTAAGTTCTACAAATTTTGCTTTTGTTAAAACAGCTTTAACCTCAACTAATTTAAGAATTTTCATAGCAAAAGACTCATCGGTAAGAGTAACTTTCCATTTTACAGCACTTTCTCTTAATCTTTGTCTGGACATCTCTAAAAGTCCGAATGTGCTAATTCTTCCTATTTGAATTCTTGCCCTATCAGTTCTGCATTGCTCTTTAAGTTTTCTCTCAACCAATCTTCTATTTCCAAAACTTAACATATCAATAAAATCAATAATAATTAGACCAGACAAGTCTCTTATTTTTATTTGTCGAGATATCTCCTCTGCTGCCTCAAGATTAGTGTCTAAAGCGGTACTCTCAACATTTTTTTGTTTAATAGAGCTACCTGAGTTTATATCAATTGAAACTAATGCTTCGGTTGGATTTATAACCAGGTAACCACCTGATTTTAGTTTTATTTCTGAGTCATAAATTTGATTTAATTTTTCTTCAATGTTTTCTTTGAAAAATAAAGGAACTTTTTCTCTATATTTTTTTATTTTTTTTACATGAGAGGGCATCATTAACTTCATAAAGTTTTGTGCTTTTTTGTAACCTTCATTACCTTCAATGATGATACTGTTTGTGTCTTCATCATACATATCTCTCAAAGTTCTTTTTATAATATCACTTTCTTGATGGATTAATGATGGAGCTATAGAATTTAATGCATTATCTTTAATTTCATTCCAAGTTTTAATCAAAGTTTGAAGGTCATGATCTATATCATTTTTTGTTTTGTTTGACCCTGCAGTTCTTACAATAAGTCCCATTTCTTTTGGAATAACTATATCGTTTAAGATAGTTCTAATTTTTTTTCTTTCTCCTGGGTTAAAAATTTTACGAGATATGCCACCACCTTTTGGTGTATTTGGCATTAGGACAATATATTTACCCGCTATAGAAATAAAAGTACTTAGTGCTGCACCTTTTTGCCCTCTTTCATCTTTTAATACTTGTATTAAAATTACCTGGTTAGGTTTTATAACCTCTTGAATCTTATATCTTTTAGATCTAAATCTTACTTCAGGTCTTTTACCAAATGATACAGGTGAAGGTTGTTCTTTGTTTTCATCAACTTGAGCACCATCTACAACTGGAGCATCACTCTCTTCTGTTATCTGGTCATCACTCTCTAATTCAGATTCAGGTTTTACTTCAACTGGATCATTAACATCAAGATTACCCTCGTTAATATTTTTTTGCTCTTCCAGTTCACTTTCTTTTAGAAGTTCTTCTCTAGCTCTCTCTTCTTCTTCTTTTATTTTTGCTAAATCACTCTGAGGTATTTGATAATAGTCTGATTGAATATCGTTAAAAGATAGAAAGCCATGTCTATCTCTACCAAAATCAATAAATGCAGCTTGCAAAGATGGCTCTACACGGCTTACCTTACCAAGGTATATGTTATTTTTGATTAAATTGTTTTTTAAGCCTTCGTACTCGTAGTCTTCAATGCTTTCACCTGACTTAAGTACAACTCTTGTTTCATTTGGATGCGAAGCATCAATGTATAAATTTTTTTCCATATATTTTTGATTAATTGTTTCATTTTATATTTAAATAATTTTAAATTTTGTTTGAATTCTGATGCCTTAACTTTACCAAATTCTTATATATATTAAACTAAAATGCATCGAATAATTAAAAATATATTTATATTAGTTTTAAGTATTGGTCTGTTATCTGCATTTTCTATATTAGCTGTTTTGTGGGCTTTTTCTAACAATTTACCAGATTATAAATTCCTTAAAAATTATAAACCATCAGTTTCTAGTAAAGTTTATTCAGGTGATGGCGAGTTAGTGAATGATTTTTCATCAGAAAAACGAATATTTGTACCCTATAAATCAATATCAGAAAAAGTGATTAACGCTTTCTTATCTGCAGAAGATAAAAATTTCTATTCACATCCTGGTGTAGATGCCAAAGGAGTATTAAGAGCAATAATTAATAATATTTCTAATGTAATTGCATCAAGAAGATTAGAGGGAGCATCAACTATAACTCAACAAGTAGCAAAAAATTTTTTATTAACAAACGAAGTAAGTTTAAATAGAAAAATTAAAGAGGCAATTCTTGCTTTTAGAATAGAAAGAGCTCTTTCAAAAGAAAGAATATTAGAACTATACTTAAATCAAATATATCTTGGTGAAGGTACTTATGGTGTTGCATCAGCCAGCTTAGAATATTTTGACAAATCAATTAGTGAATTAAATTATGAAGAAGCAGCTTTATTAGCAGCCCTACCAAAAGCCCCAAGTAGATATAATCCTTATAAAAATATTGAACTTGCAAAATTTAGAAGAGATTTAGTTATAAATAATTTATTTGAAAATAATTATATAAATAAAAAAAACCAAGAAGAACTTTTGTCAAAAAAAATTATACTAAAAAAAAGAAAAAAAGTTTTTACAAAAGATACAAGTTATTATGTTGAAGATATTAGAAAAGATGTTGTTGAAAAGTTAGGATTTGATAAAGTTTATAAGCAAGGATTAAATATAAGCACACCTATTAATCTTCATTTACAAAAAATCGCAACAGAGTCATTGAGGCAGGGTCTCATTGAATATGATAAAAGAAAAGGTTGGCGTGGAGCATTGACTAATATTAAAAAATTAGAAAAATGGAATAAAAAAGTAGATAAATTTAAGTTAGAAAAATCAATTAACTGGGACTTAGCAATAGTCAAAAAGATTGATAAATTTTCAATAGAAATTGAAACAGAATATGAAAAAAAAGGAACTATTAAATATGAAAATATCTCATGGATCAAAAAAGATTTTAAAGAAATATTAAAAATTGGAGATGTTATTTATGTTGAAAATATTAACAAAAACATATTTGCCTTAAGACAGTTACCAGTGGTTAATGGAGGAATTGTTGTTATGGATCCGTTTACTGGAAGAGTGTTAGCTTTAAGTGGTGGATTTAGTTTTAAAAAAAGTGAATTTAATAGAGCAACGCAGGCATTAAGACAACCAGGCTCTGCTTTCAAACCTTTTATTTATGCTTTAGCTCTTGAGAATGGATACACACCATCAACTTTAATTTTAGATGCACCATTAGTTTTAGAACAAGGAACTGATTTAAAAATGTGGAAACCAGAAAACTATGGAAAAAAATTTTATGGACCATCAACACTGAGAATGGGATTAGAAAAATCTAGAAATTTGATGACAGTTAGAATTGCACAAGATCTTGGAGTTAAAAAAATTGTTAATTTTTCAAAAAAACTTGGTATTTATGAAAATCCTAGTGAGCTTTTATCAATTTCATTAGGTTCTGCTGAGACAACTTTGTTAAAACTAACATCTGCATACTCTTCATTTGTTAATGGAGGAAAACTAGTTAAACCAATAATGATTGATAGAATTCAAGATAGTGAAGGTAATACAATATTTAATAATGAAATGAGAGAGTGTATAAATTGTGATCAAATATCTCACTTAAGTGACAATTATCCAAAGATAGAAGACAAGTTTGAGCAAATATTTTCTCCAGAAACGGCATATCAAATGACCTCGATATTAGAGGGAACTGTTCAAAATGGAACAGGAAAAAATTTAAAAGATTTAAATTTAGACTTAGCTGGTAAAACAGGAACAACGAATGGAAATACAGATACTTGGTTTGTTGGCTTTACCTCAAAATTGACAATAGGAGTTTATGTGGGTTCAGATAATCCAAAATCACTTGGAAGATATGAAACAGGGGCAAAAACAGCATTACCAATTTTTAAAAGCTTTGTTAAAAAAGCTGTGAAGAAAGAAGATGCAAGACCATTTAAAGTTGCAAAAAATATTTTAATGAAAGTTATTGATCCTGTTACAGGAAAAAAAGCTGAAATTGGAACAAGAAGAACAATTATTGAAGCTTATAAAGATGTAAAAGTGGAAAGTTTATTGAATCAAGATATTAATAATAGATTAAAAAATAATAATATATTAAGGTTCTATTAATGGATAATGAATATTTAAATTACAAATCTGAAATAGAGAAAATCAATCAAAGAGTTAAGGAGTACCTTTGAAACACATAGTATTCATAAAAAATTAGAAAAGAATAACCAAAAAATACTAGAATCTAATTTCTGGCAAGACAAATCAAATTCACAAAAAGTTATTAAAGAAAAAAAATTATATGAAGAATTAATAAATTCATATGAAAATTCATCTAAATCAATAATTGACCTAGATGAATTGAATGAACTTGCTTTAGAAGAAAAAAATCAGTCTGTCGTAAATGAAGTTCTAGAGAGCATCAAAAATCTCAAAAAATTAGCTAAAAAAAATGAAACTAAATGTTTTTTATCAAATGAAACTGACAGTTTAGATTGCTATATAGAAATTCATGCTGGTGCTGGTGGAACAGAGAGCCAGGATTGGGCAGAAATGCTAAGAAGAATGTATCTAAAATGGTCAGATATTAAGAATTTTAAATCAGAATTAATTAGCGAACATAAAGGAGATGAAGCTGGCATAAAATCATCAACAATTAAAATTGAGGGTGATTATGTTTATGGATGGTTAAAAGCCGAGTCTGGAATTCATAGGTTGGTTAGAATATCTCCCTTTGACTCTGGAGCTAGACGGCATACTAGTTTTGCTAGTATTTGGATTTATCCAGTAGTAGACGAAAATATTGAAATTGAGATAAATGAAAAAGATTTACGTATTGACACCTATAGATCAAGTGGAGCAGGAGGACAGCATGTAAATACCACTGACAGTGCGGTAAGAATTACTCACTTACCTTCTAAAATTGTTGTTCAATGTCAAAATGAAAGATCACAGCATAAAAATAAAGACACCTGCATGAATATGCTGAAGGCAAGACTATATGATTTTGAATTAAAGAAAAAAGAAAAAGAAAGCCAAACGATAGAGTCTTCCAAGTCAGAAATTGGTTGGGGTCATCAAATTAGATCTTATGTACTTCATCCATACAGAATGGTAAAAGATAACAGAACTAACTTTGAAAGCTCAAATCCAGATAAAATCTTAGATGGTGAGATTGATGATTTTTTAGAAAGTTCATTGTATAAAGTGAAATAATGAAAAGAATAATTAAAATTCTTATAATATTAATAATAACCGTTGCAGCTATTGTTATTTACTTAAGCATTTATGGAATAAAGACCGAAAAATTTAACAATGAAATTATAAAAAATGTTTCAAAAATTAATAAAAAAATTAACCTTTCATTAAATGAGGTTAATTATTTATTAAACCCACTGAATTTTAGTATTAATATTTCAGCAAAAAACCCCAAATTATTACTGGAAGATAAAAGTCTAGATTTAAGTGATATTACTACCAATATATCATTAAAATCTTTTATAAATAATCAGTTTTCTATTGATGATTTAAAAATTTCCACAAAAGAAATTCAAATTAAAGATCTAATCTCATTAACAAGAAAAGTTAAAGGATCACCACAACTTTTTATTTTAGATAGTATTACTAGAGCAGGATTAATTTCTGCAAATATAAATCTTACGTTTAATTTAGATGGAGAAATAAAAAAAGATTATCAAATAAATGGGACTGTTAAAAAAGCAAAATTTAATATTTTTAACCAAGTAGAAATTGAAAATTTAAACCTTTCATTTGATATAAGTAAAAATCAATTAACATTAAGAAAAGTAGAAACAAAAATCAATAATATAAAGTTAAAATCACCCTTAATTAAAGTTGAAGAAAAGAAAAATAAATTTTTTATTGAAGGAGAAATAATAAGTGATCAGCAAAATTTTGATATAAATAAACTAAAACCTATACTTGGTGACTTACTGAGCACTATTGAGACAGAAAAGATAGATTTCAATTCTATAAATACCTTTTCTTTTAACGTAAACAAAAAATTAAAATTGAATGATTTAAAACTTGAAACAAACTTAAACCTAAAAAATTTTAAGATAGTTAAAAATCCCCTAAATTTAAAAACTTTTTTACCTAATTATACTAAGCAAGTTAAGCTTGAAGAGCATAAGATTAAAATTAAATTAACAAAAGATATATTGGATATTAAAGGAGAGGGGGATATCTATATTGGAGATGAACTTGAGCAAATATCTTACAGCATTATTAATAATGATGGAAAAATAGCATTTGATACAAAGCTTAATATTACAAACAACCCATTAATAATAAATTTTTTAGATTATAAAAAGAAAAAAGGAGATAGTTCAGATATTTTATTAAAAGGTATTTACAAAAAAAATAAAGAATTGATACTTCAAACTATTTCTATAACAGAAAAAAATAATCAAATTTTAATTAAAGATTTATTGCTAAGCAAAAACTTTAAAATTAAAGATTTAGATTACGTTAAGCTTGATTATAGAAATAAAAATGACCGTATTAATAAAATAGAGTTAAAGAGAAATAAATCTAATTTTTCCATAAAAGGTAAAAGTTTTGATGCAACCCAGCTTATTAACAATAGTATGAATGATGATGAAAGTTCTACAATTTTTGAAAATTTTAATTCTAAATTTGATATTAAAATAGACACAACTTTTATAAACAAAAATGATTATACAAAAAATTTATTTGGGAATTTTTCCTTTAAAGAAAATAAATTAGATAAATTGAACCTAGAGTCTACTTTTTCTAATAATAAAAAAATGAATTTATCCATTGAAACTAATAAACAAAAAGAAACTATTACAAAATTCTTTTCAAACTACCCAAAACCTTTGATTAAAAGATATGATTTCATAAAAGGATTTGAGGAAGGTTATTTAAATTTTAATTCTATAAAAAAAGATGGTGTTTCTAATTCTGTATTAATTATTGATAATTTTAAAGTTAAAGAAGTACCTGTTTTTGCTAAGCTTTTAAGCCTAGCATCGCTTCAAGGAATTGCAGATCTTTTAACTGGTGAGGGAATAAGGTTTACTGATTTTGAAATGATATATTCTAGTCAAAAAGGTCTTACTACAATTGAGGAAATGTATGCAATTGGACCTGCTATCTCAATATTAATGGATGGTTATATTTCATCCAAAAAACTGGTTAGCTTGAGAGGAACATTGGTTCCTGCAACAACTATAAATAGATCGATAGCTTCCATTCCATTACTAGGTAAAATATTGATAGGTGATAAAACGGGTGAAGGTGTTTTTGGTGTAAGTTTTAAAATAAAAGGACCTCCAAAGAACTTATCTACAACGGTTAATCCAATTAAAACATTAACACCTAGGTTTATAACAAGAACACTAAAAAAAATTAGAAAAAACTAAATTAATTCAACTTTAATATGTTTTTTTTACCAAGAGAAAGCT
>FUWD012908125.1_pt1 | contig 10412 bp, 11 predicted proteins | sample 1063281 | NCBI WGS metagenome assembly FUWD01 (sample SAMEA79048168, study PRJEB19326) | metagenome | biome: marine
TTAAACAAATGACTTAGAAGTCGCCCTCTGCGCCACCATTTTGAATACGAGTAATCACACGTTGAACCTCTAGTGCTTTGTCAAGCAAGTAGTCTGGTAATGGTGCACCACCGTAAATCATTGCATTCATGTCTAATGTGTAAATCCATCTTTGACCTTGCTTATCTTCAATCAACGCTAATCGACAAGGTAAGTAAGCCGAGAATGCATCTGAATGCTCAACCATCGTCATCGCAGTACGCGGTGCACAGTATTGGTAAATTTTAAGGAATCTTTGAGCCTTGAAATCTGCATGTCCTTTTGTTATACCTGGCGCATTAGTTTGTAATTCAACCATTTCTGATAATGGCAACATGCCTACAGAGCGGATGCCTTCTTCAGTTGCGATACTTTCCATTGCTTCTTCAACATCTTCGTTAGTGACATCATCAGCCACCTTAACACGTACAATTGAGGCCATGGTGATATCACCAGTCTCTAATAAAGTGTTGGCCATTGGCATATAAACTTTAGCCATCGATTCTGGATGTAGTGTTGGTGAGATTACCTCACTAATAATTTTTCCAGTAACGCCATTATATTTTACTTGTAGTGATACGCCGTAATAAATAGCGATTGCACCGACAACCATCAGCACCCATTTAACAATATTAATAATTCCACTCATTTTTTTACTCCCCTTTTTTTTAATTAAAACTAATAAGAACTCCGGATTTTATCACCCATTTTGCTCAAGTGTCAAGCAATACTCTTGCCTAAAATAATGTTAGGTCGATAAAGGGTTGAGCTTTGTATGATTAAATAAACTGCTAAACAGTTTATTTAATAAAAGTCTTTTAGACTTGTGTTGCTTTACGAGGACACTGAATTATAATACTAGGCTATGAGTCACATCGTATTAATTAACGGGAAAAAACAAACCAAGCTCAGTGTGTTTAATCGCCTGACACAATTTGGCGATGGTTTATTTGAAACCTGTTTGGTTAAAGAGGGGCGTTTGTTGTTATGGAATGAGCATTTTGCACGACTAGAAAAAGGCCGTGTTCAGCTTAAAATTAACCCCGTTAGTGAAAAACAATGGCTAAAAGATATTGTTAAAGCACTATCGATAGCCAAGCTAAATCAGGCAGTGGTGAAGGTGATGCTTTCTCGTGGTGAGAGTAAGCGAGGCTATGGATTTGAGGTAGATATTGAACCAACTCGTATCATTATTGTATCTTCAGTACCAAAACAAACACTTAAGCAGTGTACATTAATCACGTGTCAAAGTGGCTATGCAATCAATCAATTGTTGTCTAATATCAAACACTGTAATCGACTTGAGCAAATATTGGCCAGAGCAGACATGCATAGTGATGAATGTATTATGCTGGATGATAATGGCTATGTTATTTCAGTAACGCAGGGCAATATTTTCGGGTTAAAGTCCGGTGTGCTACTAACGCCAGGTTTAGACGAGTGTGGTATTGAGGGCACACGCCGTTCAGCGGTGTTAAAAATAGCGGCTGATTTAGGTTTGCAAGTTAATGTGGGCGCGATCACACTACAAGAATTGTGCGAATGTGATGAAGTGTTTATGACCAATAGTGTGATTGGTATTAAGCCGATTACAAAAATTAATGACCAGGTGTTTACTCAACAACAAGCAACACAGAAAATAGCACATGCTTTTAATCGCCACACTTCAAAGCGAAAGAATGCGGTTTTATTAAAATCTAAAAAACCTTATTTTAAAATTTTGTTAGCATCAGTTGTTACACTAATATTGGCTTGGGCTTATTGGGCAAACATGATTAAAACCGTCGAGTCTTTTGTTTATCAATTACCCAAGGGTGCTAATATTACCTCAACAGCGAAGGATCTTAAAAGCTATGGTTTGATTCATTCAAGCTATTTTTTAGTGACTGCGGCCAAAGTGTTTGATCTTGAATTAAAACTTAAATCTGGCTATTATGATATACATCCAAATATGGGTGTGATTGAGTTGCTAGGGAATTTTTCGTCGGCAAAAGTAGCCAATCGAAATATTACCTTGATTGAGGGTGAAACCGTATCCCATTACTACCAACAGTTACTTAACACCAAGTCGTTGGAATCTAGTGGTTCGTTAAATGAGACCATGCGTTTGGCTGGTATTAAAAAGCCTTATGAAGGCTATTTTTGGCCAGATACTTATCAAATTAATTATGGTGACAGCATCGCCAGTGTGTTTAAAAGAGCACATCAAATGATGCAAGAGAAGCTAAGTATTGAATGGCAAGGGCGTGACAAGACACTCAATTTAAAAAATGCAGATGAGGCGCTAGTATTGGCATCTTTGATTGAGAAAGAAACCGCACACAATGAAGAAAAATCAAAAATAGCAGGTGTGTTTATGCGTCGCTTAAAAAAAGGCATGCGTCTGCAAACCGACCCCAGCGTTGTGTATGCTTTGGGCAGTCGATATCAAGGCTCACTCAGTAAGCAAGATTTGAAATTTGACAGCCCTTATAATACCTATCGACACAAAGGCTTACCACCGACAGCGATTGGCTCTGTTGGCCAGACTTCATTGCGGGCGGCTATGCATCCAGCTTCGGGGGATGCCTTGTATTTTGTTGCAAAAAAAGATGGCAGTCATGCCTTTGCAAAAACTTATAAACAACATCGAGACAATATTAATAAATACCTAAAAAACCTATAAAATGACTGGCATGCAAAGAGGAAAATTTATCACTATTGATGGGGTTGAGGGTGCAGGAAAAAGCACACAAATTACCTTTATTTGTGACTACTTGAAAGCCAAAGGTGTTAATGTTATTTTGACCCGTGAACCCGGTGGTACAGATGTAGGCGAGAAGATTCGAACTCTTTTATTGAGCAATTCAACAGGAAAAATGCATGCTGATACAGAGCTGATGTTGATGTTTGCGGCAAGAAACGAGCACATTCAAAATAAAATCATGCCCGCTTTAAAACAAGGTGATTGGGTATTGAGTGACCGCTTTACTGATGCTTCTTATGCGTATCAGGGCGGTGGTAGGGGTTTGGATGTTGAGCGTATTGCACAATTAGAACAATGGGTATTGCAAGACTTCACCCCGGACATGACGTTACTATTAGATGTACCGGTTGAGATTGGCATGTCTCGAGTGGAATCACGAGGCAAGAAAGATCGAATTGAGCTTGAGGCTACAGACTTTTTTAACCGAGTGAGGCAAGCCTATATCGACCGATCTGAGCAGTTTCCAGAACGCATTAAGTTGATTGATTCTTCTCAAACGGTAGAACACACTAAGCAACAAATTAAAGTTATTTTGGATTCACTGTGATGTTGCCTTGGCACAAGTCTGCCTTTACAAAACTCAAGCAGATGATTGATCAAAATCATCTGCCACATGCATTGCTAATTACTGGCATGCCCCAGATGGGCAAGTTTGAATTGATGCAGCAATTGGTGCAAACTTTATTGTGCCATGATCAATCTTGTGGTGAGTGCCGTGTATGTCGCGCCATTGCCAAGGATAATCCAAAAGAAATACTAGAGGTGCCAACTCTGATTCGAAGATCGCACTATCCGAATATGGTTTATTGTCGAACTGAAGTTAACGACCGAGGCGTAGAATCAAAGAATATTCGCATTAATCAAATCCGTGCTTTTTGTGAGGCATTGAATAAAACCGCCGATGATTTACAAATTGGCGTGTTGTTTTATGCAGACCAAATGAATGTGAGCGCGGCTAATAGTTTGTTAAAAACATTAGAAGAGCCTCGAGACAATACGCTGATTATTTTGTTGGCGCACAATCCTAAGAATTTGCCAGCAACTATTTTGTCCCGCTGTCAAAGCGTACATCTTTCTCCGGCCTATGACGAGGCAACGCAAACTTGGCTTGAAGATCATATTAGTCAAACGCAAAATGCAGATTTTGACGTGGCACAATTATTAGAAAATACGCACGGCGTGCCTTTTAAAGTGCTTTCAGAGCTTTCTGGTGATGGGTTTATTCATTATCAAAATTGGCAAAATCAATTGTTAGACATGGTGGCACATCCAACCACACTAAGCCAAGTGCAAGATTTTGAAGGCAACGAAGTTGCAGTTCTGAATTGCCTGCAAAATTTGGTGATTGAAGGTATTCGGTTGAAATCGTTAGGTCATGAAGGTGGCTTGGTTGAGCTAAATCAAGTAGTGAAAACAGTAAGACCAGATTTTTTGTTTAGATTGTTAGACGATATTTATCATGCGATTAACTTATCAAAAACCACCGTGAATATTAAATTATTATTGGATAATGTTTTGATTGTGTGGTCACACATCACACATTTAAAACGCTACCCGCAAATTACTAGAACATAAAGGAGTTATGGCATGAGCCAATCAGACAATTTATTTGAACAAGCAAAAACCGTTATTCCGGGCGGGGTTAACTCTCCGGTACGTGCTTTTAATGGCGTAGGTGGAAACCCAATTTTCTTCACCAAAGGTGAAGGTGCTTATTTATTTGATGCTGATGGTAAAAAATATATTGATTATGTTGCCTCATGGGGGCCAATGATTCTAGGTCATGCAAATCAAGCAGTGGTTAGCGCAGTTAAAGAAACTTTAGAAAAAGGTTTGGGCTTTGGCGCGCCGACTGAAATTGAAACTACCTTGGCGAAAAAAGTATGCGAACTGGTGCCATCAATTGAACTGGTGCGTATGGTAAGCTCGGGTACAGAAGCTACCATGAGTGCTATTCGATTGGCACGTGGCTTTACCGGTAGAGACAAAATTGTAAAGTTTGAAGGTTGCTATCATGGTCATTCAGATTCACTCTTGGTTAAAGCGGGCTCAGGCGCATTAACCCTTGGCGTGCCAACCTCGCCAGGTGTGCCTGCGGCATTGGCCGAACATACATTAACACTGGAATACAACAATATTGATCAAGTGCGTGAAGTACTAAGTGAAGTTGGCGATGAAGTGGCTTGTATTATTGTTGAGCCTGTTGCTGGTAATATGAACTGCATCCCACCGGTTGATGGATTTTTGCAAGGGCTACGCGAAGTTTGTGATGCCCATGGTGTGGTACTTATTTTTGACGAAGTAATGACTGGCTTTCGTGTTGCGCTTGGCGGTGCACAAGCTTATTACGGCGTAAAGCCAGATTTAACTACTTTGGGCAAAGTGATTGGTGGCGGACTACCAGTAGGTGCCTTTGGCGGTAAGCGTGAAATTATGGAATACATTGCACCACTCGGGCCCGTGTATCAAGCCGGTACGCTTTCAGGTAATCCAATGTCGATGTCAGCAGGTTTGGCGATGCTCAATACCTTGTCAGATGACGTGAATTTTTATCAAAATTTGAGCAAAAAAGTACAAATGTTAACTGACGGAATTTTGGCTCAGGCTAAAGCTAATAACATTGGCATGACGGCTAATGTGGTGGGCGGTATGTTTGGTTTGTTCTTTACTGATTCAGATTCTGTTACTAACTTTAATGAGGCCTCTACATGCGATGTAGAGCGCTTTAAGAAGTTCTATCATTTAATGCTAGAGGAAGGTATTTATATGGCACCTTCTGCTTATGAAGCAGGTTTTGTGTCGAGCGCACATAGTGATGAAGATATCCAAGCGACGATTGATGTAACAGGACGCGTATTTGCTAAATTATGAAAATTGATGTTGTTGAATCAGAGCTGAATGAGGCGCAAACTGCGCTCGAGAAGTTTGATAATAACATCACTATTTTTGGTTCTGCACGCATCGCCCAAGATGACCCTTTAGCTAAAAAAGCTTATCAACTGGGCAGGTCTTTGTCTGATGCTGGATTTAATGTTTTAACCGGTGCTGGGCCTGGCATTATGCAAGCAGCTAATCATGGCGCATTTGAGGGGAAATCTAAAAGTATTGGTTTAAACATTAAATTACCAAAGGAGCAAGCACCAAATCCGTATTTAGACGAGTGCTTGTTGTTTAAACATTTTTTTACCCGTAAAGTTATGTTGATTAAACACGCCGATGCTTGTGTATTTTTCCCAGGTGGATTTGGCACTGCTGATGAGTTGATGGAAATATTAACGTTAGTACAAACAAGAAAAGGTAAACAGATTAAAATTTTGTTATTTGATTCAGCGTTTTGGACGCCTTTAATGAATTGGTTTAAGATTTTAGAGAATAATCAGTATATTAACCCAACAGACTTAGAATCATTTGAACTGGTCGATAGTGTTGAGCAAATACTAGAGATATTCGAGGCATAATATGGCATTGGCAATTTTTGATTTAGACAAAACCCTAATTGGTGGAGATAGTGATTTTCTCTGGGGTGAATTCATGAGTGAAATTGGTGCAGTTGACCCTGATTCTTACCAAAAGAAAAACCAATATTTCTTTGACGAATATGCCAAAGGTGAATTAGATATTGATGAGTATCTAGAGTTTTGTTTAGCGCCACTTTCTCAACATGATATGCCAACGCTTAATGCTTGGCATGCGCAATTTATGAGTGAGAAAATCGAGCCAATTTTACTGTCAAAGGCAAAAATGGTGGTCGATAAACATAGAGAAAAAGGCGACACGTTATTGGTTATTACCGCAACCAATCGCTTTGTTACTACGCCGATTGTAGCTAAGTATGGTATTGATAATCTTTTAGCCACCGAGCCTGAAGTTAAGAATAATAGATATACAGGAAAAGTATTAGGTGAACCTTGTTTTCAGACAGGGAAAATCACTCACCTCAATCTTTGGTTAGAAAAAACAGGTGCAAGTCTAGAGGGTGCTTATTTCTATTCAGACTCTCACAATGATTTGCCAATGTTAGAGCTAGTCGATAACCCAATTGTCGTGCATGGTGATGAGCAGTTAATCCAAATTGCCTCTGATCGAGATTGGCCGAGCTTAGATTGGCATTAGTCTTTAGGCAATAAAAAACCTCCTTTCGGAGGTTTTTTATTAGTGTCTACTTTTTTTACTAGTATTTCTTTCTTTTACAAGGCAGATTTTACAAAATCTCGATTGAACATAGATAAAACTATGTGATTAAGAATTTTGAAAAGTCTAACGCAGTAAGAGGAATAAAGACAAAGTAAAAATTACATGTATAAGTGGTGATCACCTGAAGAAGCTTCTTCAAAGTAAGTCGCCGCACCTGCAAATTCAACACCATCAATAAAGTCTGATTTATCGTAGCCAAATAATTCAACAGTCATTTCACAAGCAATGAACTTAACATCAAATTCTTGACACATAGAACGAAGATCTTCTAACTTAGCTACACCGTGCTTAGCCATGGTTTTCTTCATTAAGAAGGTTACCAGAGTCTCTGCAAATGGAATGTTCCATAAGATATTTGGAATCTTAGGGCTGAAATCAATCGCTTGTAACCACTTAGGGCCAAAAGGCATTTTCATTGGCATGCCAGGGTTTCCTAATGGCGTCACTCTAAGTTTTGATGTGTCTTTTAATAAAAGATTTAGACCGTAAAAGGTAAAGAAGATCGTGACTTCCTTATCCATTGCAACACCAGTAGAAGCAATAATGAAAGGAGGAAAAGCCCAATCAAAAGTACCTTTAGTGGCGATGATCGTCATTTTATTGTTATCTGACATTATATTCTCCTCTGATGTATTTGTTATTTAAACTCTTTCAATCGTAAAGACGTATTTACCACCATCTTCAACAGTAGAGATTAGTTTGTTGCCTGTTTGGTTGCAAAAAGCTTCAATATCTTTTACTGAACCAGCATCTGTTGAAATTACGTCTAAGATTTTTCCAGCATCCATTTTAGATAATGCTTTCTTAGTTTTCAAAATTGGTAATGGACAGTTTAAGCCTGATGCGTCTAAAGTTTCGTCAGCCATGATAGGGACTCCTTGTAAGTAATAATAAAGATAAACATATTAGGTATGCCTAATAAGTTTCACTATTTTAGTCGCTCACCAGTCAATAGTCAAATATAATGAGTTCATGATAAAGAATCTATCCTTGTTATTTTTAATGCCTTTTTTAGTTTTTGCATTGAGCATTCCAGAGCTACAACTATCAGAATCGTTAAGCGAGAAAAAGCAAGGGAACGAATTTTTACAACTGATTTGGAATACTGACTCTGTTGTTGCCGACGTGGAAATGACCACTTATTTGCAAAAATTGGGTTATGAGTTGGGTGAGTACAGTGAAAATCCTGACAAACATTTTGGTTTTTTATTGCTTAATGATGACAGTATTAATGCCTTTGCTGGTCCTTATGGCTATATTGGCATACATACAGGTATGTTGCTTAGTTCAGATTCAGAATCAGAATTAGCCGGCGTACTTTCACATGAAATATCACACGTCACCCAAAACCACCTTAAGCGATTTAGTGAAAAAACCGATAAACAAACCTATCTCATGGTTGCTGGCATGTTGGCGGCGGTATTGGTTGATAATCCTGACGCTTCTCAGGCGATTGTCGCTTCAACCGTAGCAGGCACAGCACAACAAAGCATTAACTTTACCCGCGAGCATGAGTGGGAGGCTGACCGCATTGGTACTGCGATGTTGTCTAAGTCAGGTTTTAATCCACAAGGTATGGCGCATTTCTTTGAAAAATTAAAAGATAGCTCATCTGCTGAAGAATTTTTACGCACGCATCCACTGAGTATTAATCGTATCTCCGATAGTATGCAACGCGCAGCAAGAGCTTCAGGTGATTACAGAAAAGACTCGTTTGAATACATAACAACCAAGGCCAAATTGTATTATCACAAATATGGGCGTATTAAACTTGAGCAAGACAAGATAATTACGCATTATATGCAAGCTTACCAAGCCTTTGAGCAGCAAGATTATGCCACTGCTAAACAGCATATCGATCAGTTGTTAGACTTGGATCACAGCAAACCCAGTTATATTATGGCAGGACGTATTGCTTCTAAAATGGGCGAGACTGATCAGGCGCAACAATATTTTCAGCAAAATGATTTGATCGAAGACGATGAGTCTAGTGTGTATTACGCGGCACAAGCTTATCTGGATAATCAACAGCCCCGCTTAGGTGTAGCAACCTTAAAACCTTTTTTGCGAGTTAATAAAGGCAGTTATCAGTCGTATCAATTGTTATCAAGTTTGTTTGTTGAGCTGGGTGCTTTTGACCAATCACATGTTCAAAGTGCAAAAGCACTCATTGTGCAAGGTAAATTAGACAAGGCTATCGGGCATTACGAGCGCGCAAAAGCGGTGACTCACTCCCAAGATTTGTTTGACGTCTTAAGTGTGAGGATTGATAACTTACAACAAACGCTAGATTTATATAAAGACTTGCCTGATTAAGCGCCGATAACGGTGACACCAGTCGGTGTGCCCAGTAACAATACATTAGCACCACGATTAGCAAACAAGCCATTAGTCACCACACCAACAATACTGTCCAGCTCTGTTTCTGTGGCTTTAGGGTCGGTAATTTTCAAACCTTCAACATCCAAGATTAAGTTGCCATTGTCAGTGACAAAATTTTCACGAACAAACGGTGTACCACCAATTCTACGGGTGATTTGATGCTTAACATAGTTTGCCGCCATTGGAATAACCTCAACAGGCAATGGGAAATCACCCATCACTTTTACCAATTTTGATTCATCGGCAATACACACAAACTTATCGGCCACTGCGGCAACAATCTTTTCACGAGTGAGTGCGCCACCACCGCCTTTAATTAGGTTTAAACCATCGTCGGACTCGTCAGCACCATCAACATAAACCGATATTGCTTCTACTTCATTTAGATCAAATACTTTAATACCATGAGCTTCTAAACGTTCAGCTGTTGCAACAGAACTTGCAACTGCGCCTTTAATATCGTCTTTCATTGTGGCTAATGCATCAATGAAAAAATTCGCTGTTGATCCGGTGCCCACGCCTATAATAGTGTCTTTTACGACAAATTTAAGCGCCGCTTGTGCGACCGCAAATTTCATTTCGTCTTGAGTCATGTTTTTTCCTTAAATTCTAAATATCCCATCGATTATACATCATTATGAAAAAAATCATTCTTGCGAGTAACAACAAAGGCAAAATCAGAGAATTTAACACAATGTTGGATGGTCTTTATGAGGTTATCTCTATGAGTGACAGGCAGGTTGAAGAAGTGCCAGAGACTGGTCTAACCTTTGTTGAAAATGCACTGATTAAAGCCCGCAATGCATCTGAGCAATCAGGCCTGCCTGCTTTGGCTGATGATTCGGGTATTGTGGTTGATGCCTTGGGCGGTGAGCCGGGGATTTATTCGGCGCGTTATGCGGGTAATCATGGCGATGATGAAGCCAATACCCAAAAGCTACTAGATCAGATGCACGTCATTCCTGAGGGTGAGCGTACTGCTCGATTTTGGTGTGCTATTGTCTTTGTGGAGCATGCGAATGACCCAACACCCATTATTATTCAGCGTGGCTGGGAAGGTGAAATCTTACGT
>FUWD013024002.1_pt1 | contig 10410 bp, 9 predicted proteins | sample 1063281 | NCBI WGS metagenome assembly FUWD01 (sample SAMEA79048168, study PRJEB19326) | metagenome | biome: marine
TCATGATGAACACACGCTCGCAGCTTTCCCAGATGAAATCGAGGTCGTGCGAGACGGTGACCCTGGTGGCCGGCAGCCTGTCGAGCAGGCTGATGAGCTTCCGGCGGTTGCGCGGGTCAAGGTCAGCGGTAGGCTCATCCATGACCAGCACGGTGGGACGCATCACCAGTACCGCCGCGAGCGCCGCGAACCGTTTCTGTCCCTGGGAGAGGTGTGACGGGGGTTTGTCCCGGAGTTCCCAGAGCCCGAACTCCTTCAGCAGCCGCTCCGCCTCCTGGCGGCTTTCACCGCCGTCCATCCCGAGATTTGCCGGTCCGAAGAGCACATCTTCGTAAACGCTGGCAGTGAAGAGCTGGTCGTCGGCGTTCTGGAAGAGCATGCCGGTCCGTTTCCTGATCTCTTCGGTTGTTTTCCGGCTGCATCCGATGCCGTCGATTTCGACGTAGCCCTCCTGCGGGAGGTACCAGCCGTTCAGGTGGCTGACCAGGGTTGATTTGCCTGCGCCGTTCGCGCCGACGATTCCGGCAGCCGATCCTTTCCCGATCTCGAGGTTGATGCCGTCGAGTGCCCTGGTGCCATCCGGATAGCTGAATGCAAGTTGTCGTATGGTAATCAAGCGGCGGTACTCCGGAAATAACGTTTGGGTTCAGAAAACAGCGCGGACCAGAAGAAACAGTCCCGTGATTGCGGCCGTGACGGCAAGATCCCTTGCGGTGAGCCTGACGGGCGGCTTGTCGGCCAGGGCAGTCCGGAATCCCCTTGCGCTCATGGCCATGTAGATCCGCTCTGCCCTGGCAGTCGTCCTGAGAAGCAGGGCGCCGATCAGTTTCGCTGTCATCAGGGCGCCTTTGCCTTTTCCGTTGAATGATCGCAGCTCCCTGGCTTTCTGCATCAGGGAGGCCTCTTCCGACAGGAGGAAGCTGTAACGGTAGACCAGCAGCAGCTGCGTGACGAACACTTCAGGGACGCCAAGGCTTCTCAGGGCCATGCCGAACCGGTGGAAAGGCATCGCGTACATGAACGAGAGCAGGGTGGTGAGGCTGACAAGCGTTTTTATGGCGATCACGGTGGCTGACAGCATGCCACCGGTGACCAGGAAGCTTCCCGCCGAAAATGCCGGCGTCCGGTCAAGGAACAGGTTTCCTGCTGCCATGAAAAGGATGAATGGGGATGCGGCCAGCAGGCGTTGCATCATCGGACGGAGGGGGATCCGGCAGGCGGAGACGGCAAACAACGGGACAGCTCCGAAGGCGAGAACGCCGGCAAGGTCGAACTTGGGCACGGAGATGACGATGAGCATGAACAGGGCGAGCAGCAGGAGCGCGGCAGCATCGCCGACCGGAAAACGGCACGTCGGAGATGCTGACCGCATCGGGGTGTTGCGCAACGATCTGTTCACGAGACTCAGGTTTGTGTCGTGCGCCTTCTCAGGATGAGGCCGGCCGTACCGGAGAGCGTGAGCACCAGCAAGCTGCCGACGATGCCCGAAAACGATGTTCCCGGGTTGATTGGCGTTGAATCGGCCGGAGCGACGCTTGCATCGGCATGCCTGAAATCGTAGTCAGGCAAAATGGCCATTTTTCCTGGAGGTCGGCAAAGAGCCGATGGGCTTTTCCTGCAGGAGATGCAAGCTCTTCCTTTCCGGTGACCTTGCCGATCGACCACTCCAGTCCGTCAGGATTCGACGAGGCGTACCGGGAGATGACGCCACCGATGGCCAGAGCGGTTGCAAACAGCACGGCTGTCACGATGCCGGTTTTCGATGCAGGGGTTTCATTGCCCGTCCGGAGCAGTCCCGGTTCGCTCTTCGAGACGAACGACAGCACGCCCCGGGTCAGGAGCCCTTCGACAAGGCCGATGGCCGCATGGATCGGCAGCATGAAGAGCGCGAAGGTGTCGAACGGCAGGTCGGAGATGCCGGAGAGGGAGGCCTGCAGGACGACCGAAAAAGCTCCCGTCAGCAGGCCTGCCGTTGCGGCGGCAACACTTGCACCGGCAAGTCTCGACGCCGATTGCCCGTTGCCGGCGATCGGCCTGTAGATGAACGGCCAGGCAATGAAGGCAGGGATGAAGGCCATGTTGAAGATATTGCAGCCAAGGGCCAGCAGGCCGCCGTCGGCGAAGAAGAGCGCCTGGATCACCAGTACCGAAGCCAGCGTGACGAAGGCCCTCCAGGGGCCGAGGAGCACGGCGAGCAAAAGTCCGCCTCCGATATGGCCGCTCGAACCGGTGCCGGGAATGGTAAAATTGATCATTTGCGCCGCGAAGACGAAGGCGCCGAGCACACCCATGAGGACGGTTTTCGAACCATCGGACTCATCGGAGATCTTTCTGGCTGAAACGCCGACCATTCCGGCACTGATTGCCCAGAACGTTCCTCCGACAGCCGGAGAGAGCAAGGCATCTGCCATATGCAGTGGGCGGGGTCCTCCGGAATTGGTTGTAGAGAAGGGCACCTCTGAAAAGTTGTTCCGCAAGTCAATTGCTGCGTTGGGCGGTGCTCGAAATCTTCATGTACGACGTGTACACTCCGGTTTCTGCGCTCCGTCCGCCTTGCCCTTTACTTGCTCACGACACTTTTTAGAGGTGCCCGGAAACGACAGGCTCGAGTCAACGGCAAATAGTCAGAATATCTTGTGGTATCGGTATCGGGTTTCAGTTGAAGAGGCTAACGAAAAACTCGCCAGGCATTGTGGATCTTGACCGGCCCCCTCCGGGTTTCAACCCGGATTCTGTGTCACGCACGGTGAGCGGCAAGAGAAAGATCGCCCCTACAGGGCCTGATGCATCTTTTCCATTCTTGTTCCCGGGGTTCGCTTTGCTCACCCCCGGCTACCAGAAGACGACCCCTACGGGGCCAGGCAGAACTATGCATCGCTGGTCCGGCGATGCATAGTCATGAAAATCAGCAATGATTGTCACAAGTCAGGAGGCACTTGATTTCCCGGAGACGGAGTGGCACGAATATCAGGATCGTGTTACCGGAATAATAACAATCGTGATGACAAGATGCAAGAATAATGCGGCGGGGGCGGTCAGTCTGCCAGGGAGACGCTCAGGTCGAGGTGTTTGACGCCGACCAGTGCCTTGAGGGCCATTGCGAGCTGCTCGACATCATGGGCGTTGCCCTTGACGGCGATCACTTCGAGGCAGTTGTCGTGGTCGAGGTGGATATGCTGGGTGGAGATGATGAGGGGCTGGAAATCGTGCTGGATATCGATCAGGCGGTTGACCAGCTCACGCTTGTGGTGGTCGTAGGTCATGATGATGGCGCCGGCGACCGTGCCGCCCTCGATCCGGGTTTTCCGGACGAGGGCTTCGCGGATGAGGTCCCTGATCGCCTCCGAACGGCTCTGGTATCGCTGTTCTGCGATGAGCCGGTCGAAGGCCCCGATCAGTTCCTTGTCGAGGGAGATGCCGAAACGGTAGAGTTCACCCATGGGGTTACCACTCCTTGAAACCCTTGGAGATGCCCATGAGTTTTTCGTGGATTGCCGCCGCGGCGTTGCGGCCTGCGCCCATGGCGAGGATGACGGTCGCGCCGCCCGTGACGATGTCGCCGCCGGCATAGACGTTCTCCTTGGAGGTCTCCATGGAGTTCACGTCGACCACGATGGTCTCCTTCCTGCTGACTTCGATGTCGGGCGTCGTCTGTTTGATGAGCGGGTTCGAGCCGTTGCCGATGGAGATGATCGCCATGTCGATCGGCAGCACATACTCGGAGCCCGGAACGGGGACCGGTTTGCGGCGTCCGGATTCGTCGGGTTCTCCGAGTTCCATTTTCTGGCACTTCACGCCGGTCACCCTGGCCTCTTCGTTGCCGATGAACTCGAGCGGGATGGTGAGCAGTTCGAACTCGATCCCTTCCTGCAGTGCGTTGTGGATCTCCTCCTCGCGTGCAGGCATTTCGGCTTCCGAACGGCGGTAGACGATGTACGCATGCTCGGCGCCGAGGCGCTTGGCCGTGCGGACGGCATCCATGGCGGTGTTGCCGCCGCCGAAGATGGCGATGTTCTTGCCTTTGCAGTCGAAGACCGGGGTGTCGTTGTTGGGGAAGTCGTATGCGGCCATCAGGTTGACCCTGGTGAGGAACTCGTTGGCAGCAAGGACGCCCGCCATGCTCTCGCCCGGGATGCCCATGAACCACGGGAGTCCGGCGCCGACGCCGATGAAGACCGCATCGAAGCCCTCTTCCTCAAGCAGCTCGTCCACGGTGACGCTCCTGCCGACCACCACGTCGGCCCTGAATTCGATACCCATCCTGCGGAGCCCGTCGAGCTCCTCCCTGACGATCTCCTTCGGGAGGCGGAACTCGGGGATGCCGTACATGAGCACGCCGCCAAGTTCGTGCAGCGCCTCGAAGACAACCACCTTGTGGCCGAACTGTGCCAGGTCGTTGGCGCAGCTCAGGCCTGCCGGGCCGCTGCCGATGACGGCGACCTTCTTGCCGGTCGCGGGTGCGATTGCCGGATCGATGCGCTTGCCGCTCTGCCGTTCGTAGTCGCCGACGAAACGCTCGAGGTTGCCGATGGCCACCGGCTGGCGTTTCTTGCCGATCACGCACACCTTCTCGCACTGGTCCTCCTGCGGGCAGACCCTGCCGCAGATCGAGGGGAGCACGTTGTCCTCCTTGACCTTGCGTGCGGCGCCGAGGAAGTCCCCTTCGGCGATCAGCTTGATGAACTGGTCGATCTTGATGTTGACCGGGCAGCCTTCGATGCAGACAGGGTCCTTGCACTGGATGCAGCGGAGCGCCTCCATCTGGGCGAGCTCCGGCGTCAGGCCGAGGTTCACCTCTTCGAAATTGCCGCTGCGGATTTTCGGGTCCTGGGCCGGCATCTCCTGGCGCGGGATGGCCAGGCGTTCCTTGGTGGTTATGGTTCTCGGGTCCATGGTTGAATGGGCGGTTTTACGGTGATACGTGATACGATGGCAAAACTCTCCCGGACTCCCGGTGAGGGGAGCCGAAAGGGAGCTGTTTCAGTGAAAAGGTCCGAATCCCGGGACTTACGGGTATTTCTGAAAAGTGTCGTGATCCCGACTTGTCGGAACCAACGCAGCAATTGACTCGCGGAACAACTTTGCAGCGGTGCTCTTACTTGTGCATGCCCAGTCCACATTTGTGCTCATGGTCTTCGGCGACTTCCCGCTCTTCCTTCTGGTACATCCTGTTCCGGTCGGTGAGGTTCTTGAAGTCGACCAGGTGGGCGTCGAACTCGGGGCCTTCGACGCAGGCGAACTTGACTTCGCCGCCTACCGTCACGCGGCAGCAGCCGCACATTCCGGTGCCGTCGACCATGATGGGATTGAGGCTGACAACCGTTCTGATGCCGTAGGGCCGGGTCACTTCCGCAACCGCCTTCATCATCGGTATCGGGCCGATGGCGAGGACGAAATCGATCTTTTTCCCGGAATCGATCAGTTCCTGCAGTTTCTGGGTAACGAAACCGTTGAAGCCGTAGGAGCCGTCATCGGTGGTGATGTAAGCCTCGTCGCTGACTGCCTTCATCTTATCTTCGAGGATCACCAGCTCTTTCGTCCTGGCGCCGTTGATGGTGATGACGTAATTGCCTGCCTCCTTGAGGGCCGCCGCCGTCGGATAGGCGATGGCAGTGCCGACACCGCCGCCGATGCTGACCGCAGTGCCGAAGTTCTCGATGTGCGAGGGGGTGCCGAGCGGGCCCACGACATCCCTGATCCCGTCACCTGCTTCCAGGCGGTTCAGGGCACGGGTCGATTTCCCTGCACCCTGCGAGATGACCGTGATGGTTCCTTTCTCCGGATCCGAATCGGCGATGGTCAGCGGGAACCGCTCGCCGTTTTCGGCGAGGCGGAGCATGACGAACTGCCCTGCCTTGCGCTTTTTTGCGATCCTCGGGGCCTCTATTTCGAATTTTTTGATATTTTCAGCTAAAAAATAGCGGACACAATCCTGTACATTGCTTCTCGGATTTCTCGTGATATGTGGATTGGAATGACTGGCTTTCAGGGAGCAGTGAAAATAAAAAGCCATATCCTGTCAAAATAGTATTTGGGTGTCTTATTTAAAAGAAGGATTCCCGCTTTTTTTCTGCCGTCATGGCTGGCCATCTGCCGTCACGGTTATTCTTCGAATGTTTTATCATCAGCGTTCATGGTATTTATCGCCGACTACGGGGCAGGGAACCTTCGATCCGTCCACAAGGCGTTCGATTATCTCGGCATCAGGGCCGTCGTGAGTGACCGGGCGTCGGAGCTCTCCGCCTGCGAGAAGGTGATCATCCCCGGTGTGGGCGCCTTCGGCCCAGCGATGGAGGCGCTCGACAGGCTCGGTTTCACCGATGCGATCAGGGAGCATGTCGACAAGGGGCGCCAGGTGCTCGGCATCTGCCTCGGCATGCAGCTGTTCCTGAGCGGCAGCGAAGAGATGGGGGCCCATGCCGGCCTCGGGCTGCTTCCGGGCAGGGTACTGCACTTCAGGAGCGAAACCGACAAGATCCCCCAGATCGGCTGGAACTCGGCCGATGTCTGCAAGCAGGATTCGGTGCTGTTCCGCAACCTGCCGGACCACTCCTGGTTCTACTTCGTCCACTCCTTCTACTGCAGCCCCGAAGAGCCTGAAAGCGTTGCGGCAACCACCTTTTTCGCCGGCAAAAATTTTTGTTCGGCCATCGAAAAAAATGGTATTTTCGCTGTACAGTTCCATCCTGAAAAGAGCTCCGAAGCCGGCCTCCGGGTCCTGAGGAATTTCGCGGAATGCTAAGTTCGTTTACCCGTTTACCGCTATGCTGATCATCCCCGCCATCGATATCAAGGAAGGAAAGTGCGTCAGGCTCACCCGGGGTGATTTCGCACAGAAGAAGATCTACCTTGACAACCCCTGCGACATGGCGGTCATCTGGCGCAAGCAGAACGCCAAGATGCTGCATGTGGTCGACCTCGACGCAGCCCTGACCGGCGAGTTGGTCAACTTCGGGAAGATCCGCGAGATCGTCGGCATGCTCGACATCCCTATCCAGGTCGGTGGCGGCATCCGCTCCGTCGAGGCGGTCCGGAAGTACCTTGAGATCGGTGTCAGCCGCGTGGTCATCGGCTCCGCTGCGGTCACCAACCCCGGGCTTATTGCCGAGCTCCTCAAGACCTGGAGCCCATCGCAGATCGTCGTCGGTATCGATGCCGAGAACGGCGTCCCGAAAATCAAGGGCTGGACCGAAAGCAGCGGCATGAAGGATTACGAACTTGCCCTTGAGATGAAGAAGCTCGGCGTCGAGCGCATCATTTATACCGACATCACCAGGGATGGCATGCTCCAGGGTGTCGGTTATGAAACGACGAAGCAGTTCGCCGAAAAGGCCGGCATGAAGGTCACCGCATCCGGCGGCGTCACCAATTCCGAGGACCTGAACAAGCTCAGGTCGCTCGAGAAGTATGGCGTCGATTCGGTTATCATCGGCAAGGCGCTGTACGAATGCAACTTCCCCTGCCAGGAGATGTGGTACGCTTATGAAAGCGGCCTCGGTATCGACGGAGAGTTCTCCACTGCGCGCAGGAAGCCCTGCATTCCCTGATATCCAGGGCGCTGCGGCCCGGAGCATCGCGTAACCGGCAACCCCAACAGACAACCCTCACCGTGCAGGATCGGGACCGAAACCTCCTCCAGTCCATCGAAGCGCTGATCTTCGCGTCGGCCGAGGCCGTGACGTGGCAGACCGTCTGTCAGGTGACCGGAGCCGAGCTGAAATATGCGGAGCTCGAGGAGATGGTCGCCGAACTCAACCTCGAGTATGCGGCGACCGGCCGCACCTTCCGCATCCACAGCATCGCCAGCGGGTTCCGTTTCCTTACCGAACCTGACTATGGCGACCTGGTCAGGAAACTGCTCGCCCCGGTCATCCAGCGCCGCCTCTCCCGCTCCATGCTCGAGGTGCTTTCGGTGGTGGCATGGCACCAGCCGGCTACCCGGGCCGACATCCAGCAGATCAGGGGAGTCAGCCCCGATTATGCGATCGACCGGCTGATGGAACGCGGGCTGGTCGAGATCCGCGGCCGTGCCGACACTCCCGGCCGCCCGCTGCAGTACGGTACGACCCGTGAGTTCCTCGACCTGTTCCACCTCTCTTCCCTGAAGGATCTGCCAAAGCTTCGGGAAATCCGGGAGCTCCTCCGGGAGCACGAAGAGCAGCAGTATCTTGCATCCGGGGCGGCCGAACAGGCGGGCGACGCGGAAGAAACCATAGAAACCATAGAGATCGAATGAAACGAAAGGCCGAGGAACAGAACGTACGCATCAACAAATACCTGGCCATGTGCGGCGTGGCTTCGCGCCGTGCCGCCGACCAGATGCTGCTCGAGGGAAAGGTGGCCGTGAACGGGAGCATCATCACGGAACCGGGACTCAGGGTTGATCCCAAAAAAGATGAAGTGGTGGTCGACGGCCGGATGCTCGCCAGGCCGGAAGCCAATAAGGTCTACATCCTCTTCAACAAGCCGAGGAATGTCATCACCACAAGCCATGACGAGCTGGACCGGCAGCAGGTGCTTGATTTCATCGACGTGAAAGAGCGGGTCTTCCCGGTTGGGCGTCTCGACCGGAAGACCACCGGCCTGCTCCTCCTGACCAACGACGGTGCCCTTGCCCACCTGCTCATGCACCCCTCGTCGCAGGTCCGGAAAGAGTACCTTGCCGGCCTGGACACGAAGTTCCCTCCGGCGATGCTGCAGAAGCTTACCGGAGGCATGCGGCTCAAGGATACCGGTGAGAAGGTGAGCCCCTGTCGTGCGAAGATCCTCGACGACGGGATGACGGTGCTCCTCAGCATCCATGAGGGCAAGAACCACCAGGTGCGCCGGATGTTCGAGACGCTCGGTTTCGAGGTCAGGCGCCTCGACCGTGTCGCCTACGCCGGTCTGCTTCCCGGTGAGCTCAGGAGAGGCGAGTGGCGCTACCTGAGCCGCAAGGAGGTCGATCAGCTGTACCATCTCTGCCCCGGATCCGGGAAGGTGTAACCCCTTCCCGTAGTCATCGCTATCGAAATCGCTATCTAAATCGAAATCGACAAGTCCGATACCGCTATCGGTATCGATTTAGATCAAGAGGAAGAGTTGCCGGTTATCGGCATGTTTGAAAGAGTCGATACCGGGTTGAATACTGGTTCGCCTATTGCATGTCCGGCGGGCCACACCAACAAATGGAGGGCACCTCTATTTATTGTCGTGAGAGACACGAGTGCAAGGCGGACGGAACGGAGAAACCGGAATGTACACGTAGTACATGAGGATTTCGAGTACCGCCCAACGTAGCAATCGGGTTTCGCAACAAATAAATAGAGGTGCCCTGGAAAAGGACATGCGCCAATTCATCGACCCCCCACGCGATGAACACACCAACCACCCTGTGCCGGAGGCGGCTGCTGCCCGTCCTGGCGCTTTGCGCCTTCATGGCGCTGCCGGCAACCACCCACGCGCTCGAAACGGTCGAGGAGCTGCTTGAACGCAGCGAGCAGGAGGGGAACGCCGAAGAGCTTGCTGAAACCCTGGCGGCGCTTCGACGCAAACCGCTTCCCGTCAACAGTGCCTCCGAGAGCGAACTGCTCCGCATACCGTTGCTGAGTGCGGCCGATGCGCACCGGATCGTCGGGATCCGGGAGCGCGATGGCGCTTTCGACGGCGAGGCTTCGCTCGCCAGGGCGATCGGCGCCGATAACGCCGCCAGGATCGCCCCGTACCTCTCGTTCGACCTTCCCCGAGCCGCTACCGGAAAGCGGGCCCGCGCCATCCATGGCAGCCTGTACGGCCGCTTCTCGCGCGAGATCCCGGAGCGGCAGGGGATCGGGACGGGAAAATATGAAGGGGAGAACCGGAAGCTGTTCGGGAAAATCGAACTTTCCGGAAGTAATTTCGGTGCCGCCGTCGTGCAGGAGGGCGACATCGGCGAGCCCGATGCAGCCGATTTCCGCTCGTTCACCGTCCATGCGGACCGGATAGGGATCCTGAAGACGGCTGTTGCCGGAAATTACCGGCTTTCCTTCGGGCAGGGGCTGCTCCTTGGTCAGGGGCGCTACTTCTCCAAAGGAAGCGACCCGGTCGATGGCGTCCTGATTTTCTCGCCTTCCGTCCGCCCGTACGCCTCCTCCTCAGAGTACGGCTTCATGCAGGGCGGCGCGGTCACCCTCAGCCCCGGCCGCTTCGAACTCACTGCATTTACTTCACGGAACCTCCATGATGCCACGATCAATGATGGGGTTGCCACCAGTTCGAATGAAGACGGGTACCACCGTACGGCGTCCGAACAGGAGAAAAAGGACCGGCTGAAGCTTGAGGCCCGGGGGATGCATGTGCGGTACCGGTTCGGTTCAGGGCGATTGGCGGGAGGGATCGGGGGCACCGTACTGAACTACCGGTATGGCCTGCCTGTCGCATGGCTCGAAGGCG
>FUWD013232276.1_pt1 | contig 10409 bp, 10 predicted proteins | sample 1063281 | NCBI WGS metagenome assembly FUWD01 (sample SAMEA79048168, study PRJEB19326) | metagenome | biome: marine
GTCGTACTCGAAATCTGCTATAGTTGGGCTGTTTGAGACGTAATAATTGTAGTCATGGTCCCTGATTTTCTTGCGAAGTTGCCCCACTCTTTTTTTTGCTTCTTCTTTGGAGAACATCAGAACCTACCCTTTGGTTTTTTGCTTTCTTCCTTCTCTTTCATTTTTTTGTAAATTTTGGGCAGGGCCGCAAAAAATACTAAACTAAACGCCAGAAAGCCTATTTCCATTGTGTAGTTTGGTTCCACGCTTTTTACAAGATCCATAATCGCTGCAATATCTATAATTAGAACCAGAAGTCCTAGTGTTAACACCATCATTAAGTTAAACATAGCTAAATTATAAGGTAACCTCTTTCTTTTTGTAACTAGTTAATTATTAAATCCCAAAAGATTATTGTACTTGAGAAGATTATAAACGCCCCAATGGATATATGTAATATTTCTTGCCTTTTTGTTTTTGGGGGAAAAGCGCCGATGTTTATTATTCCCATACCCAAGCTGATCAGTCCCATAACCAGAAGTAGTAGCGGGTATATGTAAATTTTGTAGGCATTGGATGTTACAAAAGCTAAATTTTTGTTTTGTAAAGTTTGGGATAGGATTTTCATGTATTTATACAATCCGTGAAGTTCTAGTATCCCGAAGAATATATTGAAAAAACCCAAGATTTTTATCATCCGTTTTATCTTAGCATAGTCACTGTATAGTATAAGATAGACCTAGGACAGTCCTGGATTTTATACCCACCCTACAGCCAAAGGTCTATATACTGAGAAGGATTGTCCTTAATGCCGAGCTTACAAATGCTCCCACTACAGCTATAAGTGAAAAGGTGCAAAGGATTATCCTTGAGTGTTATTCAAACTAGTATTTTAGGTATGGGGAAAAACCAGGATGGTCCTGGGTTTATCCTCCAATCCGAGCACGTACAATATGTTTCGCAACTTATTCAGTACTTTTTTACTAAGTCCTTTACTTGAGTATAGTTTTCACATTCCATTAATTTTTCCTTAATTCTCCCGCACCGTCGAAATTTCTTACGTATATTTTGAAGAACTTTTTCATGATGGCAAAGTTTTTCTTTTCTTCCCAAGTTGCCTCGAAAAGTTTCGTGTGCTTTATTAATAGCCTGAGGTACTCTTCTTTTGTGTGTTCTTTAGCCTCTTTTTCAAATGCCCAAGGATTTGTGAAAATACCTCTACCGATCATTACGCCGTCTACTCTATACTCTTTTGCTTTTTCTTTAGCTTGCTGGTAATTTTCTACATCTCCGTTCCCGACGATTAGTGTGTTGGGCGCTACTTCGTCTCTAATTTCCACGGCTTTCTTTATTTCTTCCCAGTTAGCCCTTCCTTTTGACATCTGTTTTCTTGTTCTCCCGTGGATAGTTAGTGCCGCCAAATCTTGATTTAGAAGGTGCCTTGTCCATTCCTCCGTTTTTATAGTGCCGTATCCTATTCTAGTTTTTACGCTTATTGGAAGGTTTGGAGCCCCTTCTTTCGTAGCCTCAATGATTTCCTTTGCAAGTTCTGGGTACTTTATTAATGCTGCCCCTCCTTTGGTTTTACAACCTTTTTTTGAGGACATCCCATGTTTATATCTATTCCATCAAATCCTAGGGACGAGATATATTTCGCGGCCTCATGATAATCTTTTGGCTCACTTCCCCATATTTGGGCTACAACCGGCCTTTGTTTCTCACTGTATTTTAGTCTTCTTTCCACAAACTCTTTTCCTTCTGATATCAATCCTGTCACGTTTGCGAACTCGGTGAAGAATACATCCGGCCGAGCTATTTCGGCAAGTATTTCTCTAAACACAAAATCAGTTACGTCTTCCATGGGAGCTAGCGCGGTAAAAGGCTTATTTAGTTTTGTCCAAAAATTTTCCATTTTATTTTAGATTAAGCTTTTCCTTCTCTTTTCTTGGTAACTGTTTTATCTCGTGTTCTCTTTTTAATGCCTCCGACAAGTTTTCATACTTTTCGTAATATTTCAAAGTAACCGGCCTTCTTCCGGAAGTGTATTTCGCCCCTTTAATAGAATCATTATGTTCGTCAATACGTCTTTCTAGGTTGATAGTATATCCACAATAGTAAGTGTTGTCTGAACATTCCACTAAATATACGTAGTAAGCCATAAAAAGAGTATATCACCGAGAAAACTAGTGTTTTATGCTTTTGAAAACCATCCTGAAGAATTTAACCACTTACTCTTGGATTTTTTACTTTTGTGATAGGTAAAAAAACAAACTCCCGGTTTTTATTCCGAGAGTCCGTTTCTATGATCATATTTTTTTCTACACTCTTAGATCTGAGGAGATTTTCCCATGCCCCTCGAACCTTTTCCGAGACCAAATTGCCCAACGTTTAGTTCCCGGAGATTTATTCCGTTTTCCTCCGCCCATTCTCTTAATTCTCCTCTTTGCTCTCTTGTGCCATCACAAATTTCACCCATTTTTGCTAGAAGGGAATTTTTCTGGTCTTCAGTTAGTTGTCCATCTTCTGCGGCTTGATTTATCCTTGCTTCCATGCCCTGCCTTCTTTCTTCTCGCATTGTTTCTCTTTGCTCAGTCATGAAAGTTTCGATTTCAGTTTGATCTAAACCAAATCTTTCAGCTATTCTTTGTACCATTGGTCTAAACTTTTCTGTGGCGTCATCTGCGTAAACTTTGTTTATGCCCATAAATCCACCACTAAGAGCTAAAGTTAAAGCGGCTATAGATAAAATAGTTTTCTTATTCATTATTGTTTCACCCCCTTTATTTAATTTCTGTATAGATTCTAGAAATTTAAACTGAGATAAACCTTAGAAAATCTACCTACCCTTGGGAAGTTTTACTGTAAAAGTGGTTGTTGGTTTGTTTGTAGTTTCGCTCGTTGCTTCTATTGTTCCGTTATGTGCGTTTACTATCTCTTGGGCAATTGAAAGACCTAAACCAAATCCATCATTTTCTTTTTTTGATCTTGATTTTTCGGATTTGTAAAAGCGGTCGAAAATATAAGGAAGATCTTTCTCGTCTATACCGTGACCATTATCAACAATTTTAAAAACCACTTCTGAGTTTTTTTCTTCTACATGGATTTCAATCAATCCATTTTTCTTGTTAAACTTTATTGCGTTGTCCAAAAGTATTGTAACTAGCTCTTTTAAAGCTTGTCTGTTTCCGTCAATCATGACTTTTTTTGCTACATCTAAGGATATACTTATTTTCCTTTCGTCTGCTGAAGCTTTCATTTTTCCAACCACACCTTTAACTAAAGCGCTTAAGTTGATTTTATCGGATTTTTCCACGTTCACTAGTTGATATCTGCTTTCTTTTAATAAAAAGTTTGTTAGAGAGGTTAAATTATCTATGTCTTGGATTGTTTCACGGATTATTTCTTTTGTTTTATTTAAGTTAAGTTTTTTACTTTTTAAGTTTACTTCTAAGGATGTTTTCATCGCCGTTAAAGGAGTTTTTAGTTCGTGAGAAGCATCTGATATGAATCTTTCCTGTTTACTCATCATTTTTTGAATGGGTTTTAATGTTATTCCAGCAAGCATGTAGCTTAGACCTCCCGTAATAACAAGTATCGTTCCGTTTACTATTCCAAGGAGCGTAAGTATTTCTGATCTAATCTCTTTTACAGTATCTTCAGTTATTGGTTTTTGAAATCCGACCGGAAGTTTTAAAGAGTCTCTATTTCTATATTTTTGTAATCCCATTTCAATTCTACGTTCATGCATTGCTAAGGCTTTTTCTGTTGTTACTATAACTCCCTTGTAGATAAAAGCGCTTACAATGAGCATGATCGCCATCAAAATTAAAATGTAGTAGGCAGTTAGCTTAACTCTTGCTCTTTTGAACATATTATTTCTGTGATTCCTCGATTTTGTAGCCAAATCCCCTAACGGTTTTTAGAAGTTTTGGTGAATTTTTAAACGGTTTTTCTATTTTATTTCTTAGGTATCCTATGTATACCTCCACCGTATTAGGTAACACATCTGCGTCGTAATCCCACACATGTTGGATTATTTTCTCCTTTGATAACACAATTCCTTTATTTCTCAGCAAATACTCGAGCAGAGAGAACTCCGTTTTCGAAAGCTCTATTTCTAGATTTCCTCTTTTTACCGTGTACGAAATCGTGTCAACACTTAAATTCCCACACTTTAGTATATTTGGTACTAAATTATTTGGTCTTCTAAGCAACGCTTTTATTCTTGCCAAGAGCTCTGTAAATGCAAAAGGTTTTGTAAGATAGTCGTCTGCCCCACAGTTAAGCCCCTCGATCTTGTTTTTAAGCTCACTTTTTGCGGTTAACATAAGAATGGGAGTATAATTTCCTTTTTCTTTCAGTTTTTTACATACCTCCATTCCGTCCATTTCCGGGAGCATTCGGTCAAGTAAGATCAGATCGTAAGGATCTACTGAGGCCATGTCATAGCCTTCCCTTCCGGAGTACGTTACATCTACAGCGAAACCTTCCTGTTCTAGGCCCTGCTTCAATGAATTCGCTATTTTAGGTTCGTCTTCAACTACGAGAATTCTCATGGCAGATATTATATAGTTTTTCCTGAGAATTTGCTGAGAAATGTTAAATTACGTCTTGTTTTCCCTGTTTTTATCACTCTATTGGTAGGATTGATGGAAACTTAAGAACAGCTTGTTAAAAGGGAATGATCACATCTTTAAACCACTTTTCTTGGTATTAGCGGGTTTATACGTGAAACGACTTCGTAATTTATAGTATTGGTTTTTGTCGCAAGTTCTTCCGCTGTAACTTCTTCATCTTTCTGCGATCCCAATAGAACCACTTCTTCCTCCACCTTAACTCCTTCAACATGAGATACATCCACAACGAACATGTTCATTGCCACTCTCCCAATAATAGGACATCTCTTCCCGTGTATAAGCACATCCCCGTTATTTGATAAGAGCCTATTGTAACCATCGCCGTATCCTTGAGGTATAACAGCAATTTTTTTCTCCGAAGGGGTTTTGTAGGTCAAGCCATATCCAATATTAAATCCCCTCGGAACATCTTTAACCTGAGCAATACAGGTTTTCCATGTCATCGCCGATCTTAGCGATATTTTATTTTTATATTTGTTTTCCAGATCTTTCGATGGCCACAAGCCATGTAAACCCATACCTATGCGAACCATGTCAAAATATTTATTTTTGGGTTCGTGCACTAAGATACCTGAAGTAGGTGACATATGCTTCATTAATTTTTTATATCCGTTTTTCTCAAATATACCCACAGCTTTTTTAAAAATATCTATTTGTTTTTGAGAATGTGTAAAATCAGAAGTGTCCTTAATATTTGCAAAATGAGCGTAAATACCCTCAATTTCTATATATTTTAATTTTTTAGCTTCTTTAATAAAGTCAGGAACATTTTTTAGTAATATTCCCTGCCTTCCCAAGCAAGCATCTATCTTTATATGTACTTTTATTTTCTTGTCATCTCTTTTCCCTATTTTTTCCAATAATTTAAGCCTTCTTAAATCGTAAATCCCCGGAATACCCTTTAGTTTCACTAGTTGTTCTAGTTCCTCGTTTTTTACATATCCGAAAACTAACACAGGTTTTTGTGTTTTTTCACGTAGTTTTTCAAGCTCCGCAAGATCGTCTACCTGGAAATAATCCACATGATTTTCTAGGATCACAGCTACTTCATTCTGACCGTGTCCATAAGCGTTAGCTTTGACAACTGCCGATATTTTTACGTGTTTAGGTAATATCCCTTTGAATTGTTTTATGTTATGGAGAATGTTATTTTTCGATATGATTATCTGCGCTATCATCTTGGTTTTTATATCATAGAACAGGCCATATTTATAGGGTTGTTTATACTGCATTAAACTTGACCAATTCTTGATAGGGAATTTCGATTTGCTATCTAAGTTTAGGCAAAGCGTGATATTTGTGTTACAATCCTTTTCGTAATTGTGCAAAATAGATTTGAGTACTTAACTATATAACCATTCGTAGTTTTATTCTCCAGTCCATTTCGGACGATACTTTAATAAACAAAAACTAAAGATGTATAAACAAACAAGCTCTAATAGGCGTTATTCAAAGACGTCAAATAATAAGTCTGCGAGAAATTCTGGTAACAGAGGTCATAGTAAAGGTGGATATAAATCACGAAATTCCAGTAGTAGAAGCAATTGGAAAGGTAAAAATAGACATCAGTATAGGCAAAAGATAGCTCATTCTATGTATATTTCAAATGCTGAGGATGTTAAAACATCTGTTCCTTACATCCCGGAAAAAAACTTCTGCGATTTCCATTTACATCCCTCCTTAGTCAAAAATATCTCAGATAGAGGTTATGTAAATCCCACAAAAATACAAGATCAGGCCATCCCAGAAATATTAAAAGGTAAAGACTTATTAGGAACCGCAAGCACAGGTTCGGGTAAAACGGGTGCGTTTCTTATACCTATGATCGATAAAGTTTTAAAAAATCCCGGAAACAGAGTTTTAATAATTAGCCCAACAAGAGAATTAGCAAATCAGATAAGCAGTGAGTTTAGAAAATTTGCAAAGGATACAAGATTAAAAGTTGTTTTAGTAATAGGTGGGGAAAGTTCTCGAGACCAAATTCGTATTCTTAAAAGAAGACCTCAGTTTGTTGTTGCAACTCCGGGAAGGCTTATGGATCTTGAGAAGAGAAATTTCATAGTTTTGGGTCGATTTAACAACGTAGTATTAGACGAGGTGGATCGGATGTTAGACATGGGTTTTGTTGAGGATATTAAGATGCTTATTTCTAAGCTTAGTGCTCCAAAGACAGTCCTTATTTTTCTCAGCTACCGTGGGTCAAAAAGAAGAAGCTTTAGCAAATACTCTATTAAATACTCCTGTTAGGATAATGTCATCTAAACAATCAGCTCTGGAAAGCATATCTCAGGACATAGTGAAAATAAGAACAAAGGAACAAAAGATGGAGGTTCTGCAAGGTCTTTTAAAACAACAGGAGTTTAAGAAGGTGTTGGTTTTTTCCGGCACCAAAAGGGAAGTTGACAATATCTCAAATATCTTGCGTAAAAAAGGCGTTAAAGTTGATGCGCTTCACGGCGACAAGTCTCAGAACGTGCGTTCAAAAGTCTTATCCAAATTTAAACAAGATAAAATAAATGTTTTGATTGCTACCGACGTTGCCGCCAGGGGTTTAGATGTGCCAGATATTTCTCATGTTATTAACTATGATGAGCCCGCTAACTACAAGGATTATATTCATAGGATTGGTAGAACGGGACGAATTGGTAAAAAAGGCACTGCTCTGACTTTCGTTTTAGACAGGCGCGCCTAATTTCCTGGAAACTAAATCTAAACTAAAGCTGAAACATACCCTACCTCAACGAAGTATTTATGTATAGCATCGTTTTATATGAACTTAAGAAACATAGCAATAATTGCGCATGTAGATCACGGAAAGACTACCTTAGTTGATGGCTTGCTGAAACAATCCAAGACATTTCAAGAGCACGAGGCTTATATGTCTCAGGAATTAATACTTGATTCCAGCGATCAAGAACGCGAAAGAGGAATTACTATCTTAGCCAAAAACATTTCCATTAATTATAAAGGTGTGAAAATAAATATAATTGATACTCCTGGCCACGCTGATTTTGCCGGAGAAGTTGAGCGCACTTTAAACATGGCAGAAGGGGCTTTACTCTTGGTAGATGCTCAAGAAGGTCCAATGCCTCAAACTAAATTCGTATTAAGAAAGGCTTTGGGATTCGGTTTAAAGATAATAGTTGTTATAAATAAGATTGATAAAAAGGATGCCGACGTTAAGCGTACTTTAAGTAAAGTCTGTGATCTGTTTTTGGAGTTGGCTACAGAAGCTTCACAGCTGGACTTCCCTATAATTTATGCAGTAGGTAGGAAGGGTAAAGCCTGGAATGAACTTCCTATTGATACTAACTCTCCCGCTGATTTAACCCCACTCTTTGATAAAATTTTAAACTTCATTCCTCCTCCCGAAGCTGATGTGTCTGGCCCCTTTCAAATGCAAGTCACAACGTTGAATTGGGATGCGTATAAAGGTAAATACGCTATTGGACATATTAATAAAGGTAGGGCTGCTCCAGGAATGAAAGTATCTCTTTTGAAACAGAATGAAGTTCAAGAATCTTGTACGATCAATAAAGTTTATATGAACATTGGCCTGAAGAGGGTTGAGGTTGATTCAGCTGATGCTGGCGATATCGTGGCTCTAACAGGAATACCAAATGCCGAGATTGGGGATACAGTTACGGATGTTTCGGCCCCCGATCGTTTGCCTAAACTTCAGCTGGAAGAACCTACCCTGAGTATTTCCATTGGTGCTAACACATCGATATTTAAAGGTCGCGAAGGCACTTTTGTAAATAGTCGCCAAATTTTGTCCCGTATAGAAAGGGAAATACAAACTAATGTGGCCATGAAGTTTAAAATTGATTCAAGCGGTCAGTTTATTGTTTCTGGAAGGGGTGAATTACATATCTCTGTATTTTTAGAGACTTTGCGTCGCGAAGGGTACGAAGTTGAAGTTGGTCAACCACATGTTATTACGAAACTCGTTGACGGGGTTGAAATGGAGCCTGTTGAGGAGGTTACAATAGATGCCGGTAATGAATACGATAGTGCCATTAAGAGTGAGCTTGGTCGTAGAAGAGGTATTCAGATTTCTCAGGAAGAGCTGGGTTCGGGGCTTATTCGGTCGGTGTTTGAAATAACTACGAAACGTATGATAGGACTTACAAGTTCGATAAGTACGCAAACCAGGGGAACTGCTATTATAAATTCTATTTTCCTTAAATATGCGAAAAAATCGGGTGGAAACGAAAAGTTGCGAAAGGGTGTCTTGGTTTCTTCTTCTACTGGTAAAGCTCTTTCCTATGGTTTGAGGGTGGCGCAAAACAATGGTACTACGTTTATTTCTCCTGGAGAGACGGTTTATACGGGGATGATAGTTGGCCTGAATGGTAGAAATAAGGATTTGGAGATTAATGTATGTAAGGCTAGAGCTTTAACTAATGTGCGCTCACAGGGTGAGGATGCCATTATTTTGGATACTCCTCAGAAGATGAGTTTGGAGCAGTGTCTAAGCTTTCTAGAGGAAGATGAGTTGTTAGAGATAACTCCTTCTTTTTTACGTCTCAGGAAAAAGATACTGGACACCCCGACAAGGATTCGAGCAGAACATAGAAAATAGCTTCTCTTTCCGTCCCTTATGAGTCTAATAACTTTGCTTCAAGATGCTGGTATTTCCCTTAGCTATCTGGCGTTTCTCCGTATATTATGACTCTAGTGCCGGTATTTTCCCCACCCGCTTGTACGCTGTGTTGTCCATCCTTTATTACGGGGTTTGCCCAATAGAACAATTTTTCCGCCTCCTCCGTTTTCATGTTTATACACCCGTGGCTCATTGGATGGCCGAAGTTATCGTGCCAATAGGTTCCGTGGATCCCATAACCCATCGATTTTGGAACAGCAGTGCTATAGAAATACATTGTGAAGGGCACGTTTGGTAGGTAATAATAGGTTCCTAGAGCTTTCGAGCCGCCCGCCATTAGCGAATATCTAAGCTTAGTCCAAATTCTAAATTCCCCTGTTGGTGTTCTCCCCCACTTTCCTGTGGAAACTTTGAAGCTATATTCTTTTTTATCGCCCTGATATGCGTACAGCTCTTGTTTTGACAGGTTAATTTCAATTCTTTTTTTGTCGCTCCTAGAACCGAGTACCGTTGCGAGATCTTTGGTGCCCGCACTTTTTTCAGGAGTATCAAATTCTTTTCCATGGAATATAGCTACTTTTTGAGCGGTATCGTATTCACCGGAAAGCTCCTCCTCGTTTATTGGGAACTGTTGGTGCGAGAACGCTTTTGTAAAGGCAGGTGTTAACCCGAGAATGGCGAAAACAATAATTATTGGGATTAGGTATTTCTTTTGAGTGCTGAGCAGATTCATGATTTAAGTTTATATCAGATCTCGACTGAGAACAACATATTTTTAGTCGTTGTACCACCCATATGGGTAAAGGTTGTAGGACATTGGTGTTGAGTACTCCCCTCCTTTACAGTGGTTATATGGTTTAACCTTTAGCTTCTGCCAGGCGCAGACATTCGGTAGAAATTCATGGCCGTCGTTTGACGTTTTGTCAACTTTCCATGGGAAGCTATTTGTACCATCCTCTATTTTTATAGTTACTTTGTTTGCGCTGTATTGGGTCCACGTAAGAAGCACTCCGCTTATTCCGTTTTCCTCTTCAGGAGTTATTTTAATCCATGTTATTTCAGGAGGTTTAGCATAATGACATCGTTTATCTTCACTAAATTTATTCTCTGCTACGGAAGTCGAGGCCGTCGTTACTTTGTGCATAAAGTGAATGTAAACGCTACCCCTGAGGAGCTCCAAATTCCCC
>FUWD013023746.1_pt1 | contig 10408 bp, 6 predicted proteins | sample 1063281 | NCBI WGS metagenome assembly FUWD01 (sample SAMEA79048168, study PRJEB19326) | metagenome | biome: marine
CGGAGTGATCAATATGATTATATAAGTGAGTGTAACCAAGATCATTTAAGGCTCTAACAGTTTCTGTATTTAAGCCCCCAATATGGACCTCGAAAAACTCGAACAAATGGTATTCCAGCTGCCTCAAGGATTTTGTCACCCAATAGCAGGCTGTTTATAGCGTAGTCGTAGTTACAATGTTCATATTCGAGTTCAGAATGTGTAAATCCATGCCGAGCAATCTCAAGCACACCTTCATGGCAGAGTTTCGCAACCTTCCTGCACCAATCTAAATTGTTGTAGATTGGGTTTCCTCGAAGAGATGGAACAGTAAACATTGTTAGCTTTATACCTGGTATTTCCTGCTTGAATCTCATGATAGTTTCTAAGCAGTTTTCCGGCTCTAGCCAATGAAAATCGTCATATTCTAGAACTAGTTGTTTGTATGTCTTATCAATCATAAGATTTATTATGCGTAATTACTTTTGAGATACTCTTTTGTAGAGAAGGTGTGTCGATTGCTGATTTTGCTCTGCTAATATTGGTGAAAAATTTTCACCAAAAAGTTGATTGAACCCATCCAAACTTATTCTCCAGTAGTCCCCAAAGCTAGGTGGCTCTGCATGGTATGGGTAATTCCATGGGCAATCTATCAATAAGTGCCCTCCCGGACGAATGATTCTTGCCATTTCATTTGAAAGCATGTTGATGTTTGGTATGTGTTCAATAACGTTTGAGCATACAATAACATCCCAGTGGGCATCTCTAAAATTGGTTTTTGTTATATCACAAACAATGTCGGGGCTCCACCGAGGATCAGCATCCGCAGTACTCCTAACAAATCCTGGAAACAGGGCAGTGTATTCTCCGCCATCTGGGTCACCTGCAGTGCCCACATATAAAAGTTGGCCCGATTTTAATTCTGCACAAGTAATGAGGGAGGCGTTTATTATAAAGTTGTCGCACGATTTTCTGAGAAAACTTCTCTCCTGATTGCAGTCAATAACTCCTAATTGCTCATTGTCATCCATGGAGTTAAGTGTTTTAACTGGATTCTTCATCCCATTAAGAATTTCCCCAATATTATTCCTTATATCATCCAATGGAAGGGCATATAACATGGATTTTTTGTTACAAATCTAAGTACATGAAGGACGTCTCTGATTTGATTGTATTTTAAGAGTTCTTGGGTTATTAAGGTGTAATCATAACTTTTCTCTAGAAGGTCATAAGGGTTGCTATATCTTTCTATGGCAGTGTTGCTGGTCTGAGCCTGTTCCGAAAAAAGACTTATATTTTTAAATCCCAGCTTTATTAGCGATGCTAATAATGGTGAATTTGGGGTATCGAATACCAAAATATTTGCCATCTTATCGGTTAGCGAATCTATAAGCCAGCTATTGGCTCTTATGCTGATCATTTGGATGAATTTCTTCAGTTATATTTATAGTATTGTTTGTACCAATCTACAAACTTTTTAATGCCGTCGTTTAGACTTACCTTGGGTCTAAATGAGTAGGTGGCTATGAATTCATCAATATCTGCGTATGTTTCTAGAAGATCACCATTTTGTTGGGGCAGTAGATTTTTTATTGCACTCTTTCCCAGAGCTCCCTCAATAGTCTCTATAAAATCCAGGAGATCGACTGGAACATTGTTCCCTAAGTTGAAGACTTTATAAGCTAGATTTTTTTACGTGAATCTAAGGGTATTTTCTTTTGAGAGTTTTTTAAAACATGCATTAAACCTTCTATAACATCATCAATGAAAGTAAAATCTCTTCTGTGCTTGCCATAATTGTAAATGTCAATTGATTTACCTTCAATGATGGATTTAGTAAATTTGAATAAAGCCATATCAGGTCTGCCCCATGGTCCGTAAACCGTAAAAAATCGTAGACCCGTTGTTGGCAGTTGGAATAAGTGGCTGTATGCATGGGCCATTAGCTCATTTGATTTTTTGGTTGCCGCATAAAGGCTTATTGGATGATCAGCTCTATCTTCAGTGGAATAAGGTATTTTTTCGTTAGCGCCATAAACGCTCGAGCTGCTGGCATACACTAAATGGCCTACCTCTGATTTTTTACACTCCTCTAAGATGTTGGCGAACCCCACTATGTTGCTATCTATATAGGAGTAAGGATTTTCTATGGAGTATCGAACGCCAGCTTGACCCGCCAAGTTTACGACTCGATCAGGCCGGTGTTTGGTGAATATTTCGCTTAAACTATCCCTATTGCTAATGTCTGTTCTGTAATGGGTATAGTTTTTATGATTTTCAAACCTTTTTAATCTATCCTCCTTTAGGGCTGGATCATAATAATTGTTATGATTATCAATTCCAATTACTGTTTCGCCTTCGCTTAGCAGGCGTAATGTTAATTCTGAGCCTATAAACCCAGCACTTCCTGTAACTAATGTTTTCATAATAATGTTGATAAACCATGGGGTTTGCTATTTCCGCCTCTTCTAGAGAGTGGAGTTGGTGCATTTGTCTGTTTATTTAATGGATAAGTGCCATTATAGCTACTTATTAATGGGTTTTAGCCCCCCCCGGCCTTTTGTAATTCCTCAAATTTACGCCCCCAATCTTATCGAGCATGGGTAAGATTTAAACCTTAGAATTTAGATTATTGTGGTCTGGGGCATTAGATTGGGGGCGGGCGATGTTGAATGCACTCTTTTGGCTGCCTGTAAAACTTGCTCCCTCTAGCTCACTCTTCTTAATTGCGCCACGGATCCAATAAAGAGAGCGCTGAGGTAACGGTGGCTCATAGCCAAAAAGATTCTTAATCATAATCAAATCATTTCCAGCCTTGATTGCTTGAATTAGAGCATCCAGCCTATTGCACATCGAGCTAACCGCACCCATATCTAAGTCATCTGTCAAAATGACCCGGAATAGCCCATTTTCTTACGAAGAAGTTTGGAAATCAACTTGTTGGAAATTGTGGCGGGAACCCCTGTTGCATCAATGCCATGGTGCTTAAGATTTCCCACCATAATTATTGACGCATGCCGCGAAGAAATAAGTCGGCTAAACGGCTCCAGCTCTTGCTGTATCCAGCTGTTTGTTAAATCAGCTGGAGAGTAATGGCTGTCACCGAGAGAATTGCCGTGTCCCGGGAAGTGTTTTAGGGCACATGTAATTTTTGATTTAGCAAATCCCTCTATAAATGCAATGCTGTAGGAGCAAATGGTTTTGGAATCTACGCCATAGCTACGACCTAGGCTAGCGATAGCTTCGTTACAAGGATTGTGAAAGTCGACTACTGGGCCAAGGTTGACATTAAAGCCTACGCTGGCTAGCTCCCGGCCCGCTAGTGCATAGATCTCTTTTGCAACTTGAGGGAGGTGTTGCTTCTTGAGGATTCGAGAGCGGTGGGGATGCCGATAAATCCATGTCTTTGGTTTAGCCTTTGAATTATACTGCCCTCATGATCAATGGCGAGGACAGGCGTCTTATCGTTTCCTTTAAAGAGCTTGATTAGCTCTTTTACTTGCTTAAGAGTACCAATATTTTGGCCAACAAAAAATACGCCATTCACCTACCCTTTTTGCACTTGACGAGCAAGTAGACGTGCAGAAAGTGAGAATTTGCTTGATCCATAAAAACCCATAAGTAGGATGGCTGCTACAGCTAAAGCAATTGGATCCTGTGGTTGCTTTGGCCGAAATCATGCGATTGGAAATGTAAAGATCGGCGTAATTAAGCCTACTAATCCTCTAAAAATTAGTTTTGTATGGTGAGGTAAAAATTGCGCAAACTCATACGAGGCTATTCATTATGTTGGCCGGATCGCAGTTAATTAGCATTGCGTCAATTGGGCGAGATAGATTGGTAGCCATGAAGAATTGCACGCCACTATTGTGCTTTGACTTTTAATTAAGGCATTGCGCATTAGTAAGTGTTGGAGCAAATATCAATAAGTTGGCGTGTTTGTCTATCCCAAGTAAATTGTTCAATAAAGGCCCTGCCGTTTTTGCCTACTTGTGCCAATTGGTCGCGGTGATGATAAGCATGCTCTAACTTGCTCACAATTTCTTCCACGCTGGATTGACCCCAGTCTTGGTGGGTTGGATTCGTGTAACCCGCTTGATTTAGAAGGGCATAGCAATTGTTTTGTGCTATTAGATCAAGGTGTCCCGTATTGGCTGAAAGAATGCAAGGAACGCCGGCAGCCATAGCCTCCATGGCAACCAGGTTAGTCCCACCTTCGGCTCTATTTGGAAATAGTGCAACATCTGCCTTGGCATACACAGCTGGCATTTGAGCGTTAGGAGTGGCGCCAATATTAATAAATGCACTAGCTGGTAAGCCCGAACGCATGCACCACTCGGCGATATCAATTTGATTATTTGTAACATTGGGCGCCCCAAAATGATATGGAGAGCTTGCTAAATCTTGCGAGATCGCTGGCCACGGGTTATGCCAAGCAGTCATGAGAACACTATCGGGATATTTTTGATGGAAAACTTTAAATGCCGCTAGGACAATATCTTGACCTTTGCGAAACTCAAGTTTGCCACCACTAAAAATCACAAAACGATTTTGGGGATCTTTGGATTTAGCAGTGTTTGTTCCAAAGCGAGTGATATCCACCCCTTGCATGACGTAAGCTACTTTTTTGATGCCTGCATTAGAGAGTAGTTGTGCATTCCAGCGCGAACCAGCGATGATGAGATCTAATTTTTGAGCTCGCTCAAGTCCTCGGGCTGAAAAGGCGGTATTTTCAAAGAATATAAATCCGATATTGCGCTTACCCCAATGCTGGGTGCTCGTAAATGTAAAGTCATTGCCAAGTGAATGAATGACTGTAGTATCGGCATGAAGAATTTGGTTGCTAGCATTTTGATACTGGGCTTGATTCAGTGACCATTCAGTTAAAGCAGGCTCAAGTTGCGGATATTTATCTATGCTGATGCCAGGTTGATGAAGTATCTTGACTGGCTGATAGTGTTCTTTGCTTGCCGAAAGGGCAACATTGAGACCAAAGACGCCCCAACCATGAAATTCTGAAAGTTGCCAGGCAATGCCAAGTCGGCCAAGTGGGTGGTTATTTGCTATAAGCACGATATTCAGTCAGATAGTTGGTTAGTCGTCCGGGCTCTAAATGGATGGTGGCTTGATGGCAACCCCATCCATTAGCTAAGGTTTGATGAGTTTGATTATAGAGGTTTAGTCTATTTACACTATGTCGCTAAAGAGATTGAGCGCCGTATTTCTGGTTGGAAATTGGGTGAGGGGATGTAGATGAGGCTCTATAGCTGCTGGGCATGCTCATGCTGGGTGGATGGCATGGGGGCAATCTTAAAAAGCTCAGTCAACGATCTACTGAGCTGAAATTGGGTCATTACCACCTGATATCCGGCATTTCTGACTGTTTCTAACTTTTGCTGCCCTTGAGGGTCATTTATTAACCAATTGATGAGCGTCGGAAGATTTTGGATTTCATCTTCAAAGTAATGCACCCCGGGAGTTAATCCTGGGAGGCGACTAGATGTTTCTGTGACAACGCAGCATCCCTGCATGAAGCCATAATGTATTAAACGTTGCCACTCAAAGTAGGGCGCTTCAAAGCGATGAATATTCAGTAAAATTTTTGAATGGTGTGACAACTGCAGGAATGTTTTGGGATCTATGGCATTCGGATGTGTTTTATTAAAGAGGCCCTTGTAGGATACCAATCTAACAATCGCATTGATAGATTCAAATAAGTTTTTATTTTCTTGCCAAAATTCATGACGCCGTTGTGAGTTAGAGCCAATCCACAGTAAGCCGATATTGCGTTTAACAAAGAAGTATTTAGCGTTAGGGTCATCAGAGGGTGTTGCTACATCAAGCTTATATTTAAACTCACCTTGATCTGGGGAAATGGCTTGAAAAAGCATATTTTCCGCCACGTAACCAAGTGGTAAAAATCGCGCATTGACTCCCAGCTTAACTAGACTGGCTGCAGATTGAAGATTGATATCCAAAACAAATTGCACTTTTTCTAGGATTGGCATCAGGGTTGCAAACCACTGCGAATTTAATTGCTCAGAATTGAGAATAATGAGTCTCTCAAAGCTAAAGTCCATTGGATCTTTGGCGCCCTTGAGATAAAAGAATTCATGGGGGCCAATAATAAAATAAATGGCAGATGCAGAAGGATCAATGATCGAATTCTCATCGGCCAATTCATTTTCAATACCTAACTCAGTAAATGCTTGCGACAGCATTTCTTGGAATTGATGAAAACAAAAGTGACCCTGTGAGTGCGCAAACAAATATACTTTTTGACTGCGATTTAGATTTAACCAAGGCAGTGGGCAATTGGCCAGGAGATCGACTGCAGTCTGCGGTTGCAGGTGCATCGTACCTTGCCATTGGAGAAGGTTGGAGCTCGGCCATGGAGTTCGACCTTGATACATACCTTTGCGAAGATAGTGAACAAGGGGGTTGCAGTTTTCTGATAGCACCTCTGGGTAGCGCTTTTGATAATCTAAAGTATTAAATAGTAGGCTTGGATTGAGATCAAGTTTCCAGCCAAAGTTGGTAAAGTGGTCTAGAGCATTTTTCTCTGTGATGGAAGAATCACCTAGATTTTCCAAATAAAATCGGGCATCAAAAAATGGAGAGCTAGCAATAAGTTCGCCATCCGTTAGTGATGATTTTTCAAAATGCCAGTAATAATTGGCATTTACAAAAGATTTTTCAGGCGCTGGATGGTGATGTTTATTAAGGGTTTGCCTACCGTTTGATCCGAGTGTAGCTATCCCTGGCTTGTCAGTTGGGTTGGCTTGCTGTGGAAGTAGGGAATAAATAATGCGAGCAAGCCGGCCAATATGAGGTGGGGTATGAATCATTCCATGATCACAGTCGACCATATCAATGGAATAATTTTTTTCATAAAGGCCGTCATAACGAGATAGGTCATCGTTAAAGCGTTTATAAGGGTTTAATGGGCCTTTACCAGAGTAAATAAATGCCAGTTTTCCAGGGTAGGATATGAGGCGCGACTGATCGATTAGTAGCAAAAGCTCAACAGCACGATTTTTATCGCGCAATAGTTTTGCAATCCCTGCTGCTACGGATCCCCCCTGACAAATTCCACCAATGATGACTTTTCCTGTCGGTCCTATTTCCTCAATCTGGTCAACATAGTGCTTCGCTAAGTCTAGGGTTGCCGCTGGGGTGTAGTCCATTAAGAGGTGTCCGGAGCGCATGGCATGGACTCGAAATTCATCACCTAATGCGAGAGAAATTTGGTTAAATTCGTAATCATTTTGTAGGCAAATAAACAAATCATATTTAGCGGAAGCTGGACCGCAGCTAATAATAGTGGCCAATTTACTGGCGCGTACTCCCTGCCAGTGAGCTGTCAGATCGCGTAAACCTTTATAGACTCGACCATTTGGAAATGCAGTGGCATCCCTTGCTTGTGTATCGCGCGCCCAAAGTAGTTCGGCTACTTTAATTGCAAGCTGTTCAATAGTGATCGAGTGGGCAAAAAATCCTGGAGGAATATGAATATGGAAGGCGAGTTCAACTTGATCAATTAATTCTAGAAATTGAATCGAGTCTCCCCCAAGCCACTGAAAATCTTCTGTAACACCGACATCAAACTCTGAATTAAGAATTTTCTTCCATATTCTTGCAAGTTGCTCTTCAAATGAGTTTCTTGGCGCACAATACGTTCTTTTAAGAATCTTCTTTCTTTTGTAATCCGATAAGATTAAATTGCGATCCTTCTTGCCGGCCAGGGTTAAGGGGATCGACTTAACCGGAATGAACTTATTTGGAATCATCGGAGGCGCTAGCCACTGGGAGAGCTTCTCTTTGTATTGACGCCAATCTATTTCTAGGGTGCCATTAAGCAGTACAAAGGCGATTAATACTGGTTGGGATTCTGATTTGTCTAGAATGGCCGCTACATCTACGATAAAGTCTTCCCGCAAAAGGGTTTGCTCAATTTCTTCTAGCTCAATGCGTAAGCCATTGATTTTGATTTGCGAATCAATCCGATGAAGATATTCTAACGATCCATCGTCATGTCTTTTGACAACATCACCAGTCCGATACAGTGTTTCAGTTTGGGCATTACCTAGGGTAAGGGTGATGAAATCTGTATCCGGACTAGATAGCAAGTAGTGCTTCATTAGTCCTGCTCCGCCAATGCAAAGTTCCCCAACGCCTTCTGCCTCAATAGCTAGGCAATCTTCGCTAATGACCCTCAGGAATACATTATCTAAGGCCTTACCAAGGCGCACTGGTTTTTCAGGCCGACATCTATCGATGCTGGCATAGATAGTGGCCTCTGTTGGTCCGTAAGCGTTAAAAAATTGCCTGCTTTGTGCCCATACATTTACAAGCGATTGAGAAAGGGCTTCGCCAGCAGAAATAATGCACCTGAGGCTTGGAAACTCCCTATTTTGAAGGCTGCCAATCACTGAAGGGGTTGCACAAAGATGGGTGATTTCATTGGCCTCAAGAAACTGGGAGAGCGAGCTTCCGACAAGAGGGGTTTTGGATTCGGTAATAGATAGCTGTCCACCACCCGCTAGGGTCGTCCATATCTCACCAACAGAAACATCAAACGCAATAGAGGTATTAACAATAACTTTGCTTGAGGAGTTAATTTGAAAATATTTTGATGTATAGGCGGCAAAGTTTTTAAGTGCAGCATGTTTAATGGCTACACCTTTTGGTACTCCAGTGGATCCGGAGGTAAAGCAAATATACGCAATATCATTTTCATCAATATTGGTGTTGACCTCCTCGGCATGACTGGCTTCTTGAAGGCTTAAGTTAAATTGATCTCTTATAGCGCTAATTGATAAATGACTTATGGAATGATTGGGTTCTATTTCAAGTTTAGATGGCGAGGAAATCCACATCTTGGCATTCGCAATCTCTGCTTGATAAGAGCTACGTTTTTGGGGTAGGCGTAAATCAAGAGGTAAATAGATGGCCCCCAATTTTTGGAGGGAAATTATTAGGGCGATAAACTCTAAAGAGGGTGTAGCTTGAACGGCTAACACGTCACCCTTATTAATGTGATGACCTACTAAGAAATTAGCAATCCGATTGGCAGCTCTATTGAGTTGATAGTAGGTAATGACTTGCTGAGAATTCGAAACGGCAATCCCTTGCGGGTGTTTAACAACCTGCTCATAAAAGAGCCTTAGAACACCAGGATATGAATCGGTGACAGGACTGATGAAATCTACTTGAGGGAGTTGTTGCTTCGTTCTTTTGACTAATTGAGTAGTTTGAGGGTTGCTTAAAGCGCCTGCATTGCAAAAATGGCCTGCCATATTTTTTGCAACTTTGGAGATTCCTGCTGCGCCCGCAACTAATACGAAATCATTTTTCCTTATAAAGCGAGAAGTGTTTTCAATTAAATCTTCGGAATTGGAAAAAAGGATTGGGTTGCTTCCGAGTCGATAAAGTCCTTGGGCAATGATGTCGCAACTAACCAACTTTTCATCCGCCTCGCCCCCTCCATCAACTTCGAGCAGTAGTACTTGGTCAAACTGGCTCAGTTCGTAGGCAAATTCTGGCGCCAATCGTTTTGTTCTACTAAAAAGTTGAGGTTGAAAGACGATCACCAATCTTTCATGGATATTCATCACTGCTCTAGCAGCAGTTCGAATTGCTCGAATTTCGGTAGGATGGTGGGCATAATCATCTATGATTCGAATGTCTGAGCCAGCTTTATATTCTTGCCACCTTCTGTTTGCTCCCCTGTATTGACCCAGGAGCACATCAATATCTACAAGCGAGAGTCTTGCCATCTTCAGCGCTGCCACTGTTGCCAGTGCATTAAGGACAATGTGTTCGCCTGGTAATGGGATTGATATTGCTCGAATCAACTCATTGTTGATATATAGGTCAAATTGAGTTCCTGCATCCGAAAATTGTATATTTCGAGCCTGCACATCACTGGGATTATGGATTCCGAATGTAATGACAGTATTCTGAATTTGGCGGGCAATACGTTGGATGCCGGGATCGTCATTATTGATGATGACCCCAGTACTTGCGCGATTGGCGAAATGCAAAAATGCTTTGTCTAGTCGGACTTGGGATCCGTAATGTTCAATATGCTCATCATCAATGTTAGTAATGATGGCAATGGAGGGTTCGAAATGAATTAAATTTTGAAATGCCTCACATGCTTCACCTACAAAGAATTCACTTCTCCCTATGTGTCCGCGAGCTAAATCCAGAGAGGGAACCGCGGCTCCAATGAGAAAGCTAGGGTCCAGGCCTTTCGCTTTTAATGCAGTTGCAATCATGGCGCTGGTAGTGCTTTTCCCGTGTGATCCTGCAACCCATAAAGAGGTATCTGCTGAAAGAAGCTCTTCAATAGATTGAGCGCGAGAGATTACGGGGATATTTAATGTCTTGGCTTCAGTGAGCTCAATATTAGAGATGGGGGATC
>FUWD013193281.1_pt1 | contig 10408 bp, 8 predicted proteins | sample 1063281 | NCBI WGS metagenome assembly FUWD01 (sample SAMEA79048168, study PRJEB19326) | metagenome | biome: marine
GTTGATGACACGATGGAATCTATTCTTAATTGGTATAAAGAAGAGGGCTTTATCTTCAAAGGTGGGTCAGGAGCTGGTCTTAATCTTTCAAGAATTCGCTCATCTAAAGAGCTTTTAAAATCAGGTGGCACAGCCTCAGGTCCAGTTTCATTTATGAGAGGTGCTGATTCTTCCGCTGGCACAATTAAATCAGGGGGCGCAACAAGACGTGCTGCCAAGATGGTTGTATTAGATGTTGATCATCCAGATATTGAAGAGTTTATTGAGACAAAGGTAAGAGAAGAAGAGAAGATCAGAGCACTTCGTGATGCTGGCTTTGATATGGATCTTGGCGGAAAAGATATTATTTCTGTGCAGTATCAAAATGCTAATAACTCAGTGCGGGTATCGGATGCCTTTATGCGCGCATATGAAGCTGGTGAATCATTTGGTTTAACTGCTCGTTCAACTGGTGAAGTTATTGAATCAGTGGATGCTAAGAAGTTATTCCGCAAAATGGCAGATGCAGCTTGGGCATGCGCTGATCCTGGTATTCAATACGATGACACGATTAATGAGTGGCACACCAACCCAGAGACTGGTCGCATTAACGCATCTAATCCATGCTCTGAGTACATGTCACTAGATAACTCATCCTGTAACTTGGCATCTTTAAACCTAATGAAGTTCTTAAAAGCAGATGGCTCATTTGATGTTAAAAACTTTGTAAAGGTAACTGAGTTAGTCATTACCTCAATGGATATCTCAATCTGCTTTGCAGATTTTCCAACCCAAGCTATTGGTCAAACAACTAGAGATTTTCGTCAATTAGGAATTGGTTATGCAAACCTTGGCGCCCTGCTTATGGCATCAGGTTTGGCATATGACTCAGAGGGTGGAAGAGCATTAGCGGGGGCAATCACCTCAGTACTAACTGGTGTTTCATATCGAAGGAGCGCAGAACTTGCAGGCATTGTTGGTGCGTATAACGGTTACGCTCGAAACGCTGCGGCTCATACAAAGGTAATGCGCAAGCACCAGAATGCAACTGAATCTGCAAAATCTGTTTCAACATTAGATAAAGATGTTTGGGCAGAGGCAATTAAACAATGGGCAAGTGGAAATGCGTTAGGTGAGACAAATGGCTGGCGTAACGCGCAAGCATCAGTATTAGCTCCAACTGGAACTATTGGCTTGATGATGGATTGTGATACCACCGGTATTGAGCCAGATCTAGCACTTGTTAAGTTTAAGAAGATGGTGGGCGGTGGCTCGATGCAGATCGTAAATCAGACTGTGCCACTTGCTCTTAAAAAACTTGGTTATACAGATGAAACAATTGAAGCAATTGTTGAGTACATATCAGAGCATGGAAATATTATTGATGCACCAGGATTAAAGCCTGAGCACTACACAGTCTTTGATTGCGCAATGGGAGTTCGCTCAATTAGCGCAATGGGACATGTTCATATGATGGCTGCATGTCAGCCGTTTTTATCAGGTGCTATATCAAAAACAGTTAACCTGCCTTCGGATGCAACTGTTGAAGAGATTGAAGAGGTTTACTACCAAGGTTGGAAGTTAGGCATTAAGGCACTTGCTGTTTATCGTGATAATTGCAAGGTTGGCCAACCACTATCTGATTCAAAGGGTAAAAAAGCTGAGATATTAGTTGATAACGCCCCAACTGCAGTTCGTCGTCGTCTTCCAAAATCAAGGCCGGCGCAAACAACCTCATTCTCAGTAGCAGGGGCAGAGGGTTATATGACCGCTGGTGCATACGCTGATGGCGCGCTAGCTGAAGTTTTCTTAAAACTTGGTAAGCAAGGTTCAACTCTTGCAGGTGTGATGGACGCCTTTTCAATTGCAGTATCAATTGGATTGCAATACGGAGTTCCACTTGAAACATTTGTGGAGAAGTTCGCTAACCAAAGATTTGAGCCAGCAGGTATGACTGATGATGCTGATATCAGAATGGCGCAATCTGTAATGGATTACATCTTCCGCAGATTAGCACTCGATTACCTACCATTTGATGCAAGAGCTGCTCTTGGAATTTACTCAGCAGCAGAGCGCGCTCGCGCCCTTGAAACTGGTGATTACACACCGGATGAGAAGGAATCAATTGGTGAGAGTGTGAAAAATTCTCAATCTGTAAATATTGAAAAGGCGCCTTTTGATAACGCACCAGTTGGTTCATCAATGGAGCTCTTTGAAAAGATGGCTGGAGTTAAATCAGATGCACCACTTTGCATGACATGTGGTGTGAAGATGAGAATGGCCGGATCATGTTTTGTCTGCGAAGGTTGCGGAAACACCTCAGGTTGTTCATAAATCAATAATTAAAGTTAAAGGGCTCGCAGTTAAAACTGTGGGCCCTTACTTTTTTCCAATAACCTGCGCTAGTGAGTGAGTATTCAAAAAAGGTTAGATCAGCCCTTGATGTTGCAGTTGCTGCAATTGGTGGGCAACCTAGAGCTGGCCAAATTGAGATGGCAGAGGCTGTTGCAAATGCGCTATCTGATCGTCATCACCTTTTAGTTCAAGCAGGAACTGGTACTGGTAAATCACTTGCCTACCTTGTTCCCGCATTAGTTCACGGCAAAAAAGTATTAGTAGCAACTGCCACCTTAGCTTTGCAGCGGCAGTTAATTGAGCGAGATTTACCAAAAATAAAAGCAGCACTTGATAAAGAATTAAAACGAGCTATTTCATTTGCTATCTATAAAGGCGTTGGTAATTACGTTTGCTTGCAGAAGATGAATAACGCCGCAAATGATCCTGAGGGTGAAATGATTTTAGAGATTTCTTCCCTTGAGGCGGATGCCAAAAGATTAAGAGCTTGGGCGCAATCACCTAATGCAACTGGCGATAGAGATGATGCCCCTGAGGTTGATAGGCGGGTGTGGGCGGCTAACTCTGTTTCAGGCAGAGAGTGCATAGGAGCAGATGAATGTCCATCAGGTTCTAAATGTTTCGCAGCCCTTGCAAAAGCAAAAGCTCAAACTGCAGATATTGTTGTTACTAACCACACCTTGCTAGCAATTGAAATTGTGGACTCGCACCCTATTTTGCCAGAGCGAGATGCAATTATTTTAGATGAAGCACATGAGTTTATGGATCGCACAACTCAAGCGGTAACAGAGGAGTTAACTGCCGCCAGAGTTTCACGTGCTGCAAATATGGCAAGAAAACATATGCCAGGTAAGGGAAGTGATGCGCTGCATAAAGCAGCTGAGAAATTTTCTGCAGCAATTGATGATTACGCAAATGATTTAAAAACAGATCCGCTAAAAGCTGGCAGATTAGATGAATTACCATCCTCACTTGAAGCACCACTTAGGGCAGTAAAAGATGCGGTCTCTGCTGTGACCGCGTTGATTTCAGCCGATGCTGAGATTATTGATCCAAACACAATGGCTGAGCGGGCAAGAGTAAAGGGTGCATTAAATGAAATTAGCCAAACCTGCACCAAATTATTAAAACCTGGTCACACACATGTACTTTGGTTTGAGCCAACCTATTCAACTTTATATCTAGCACCGCTGGCAGTATCTGATGTGCTGCGCGGTAATTTACTAACTCAAACACCAGTTATAGCAACCAGTGCGACTTTAACGGTTGGTAAATCATTTGATGCGATTGCTAAAAATATTGGCTTCATAATTGCGGGTAAAAATAATGATGAAAACATTGAGGAAAATGAAGAGAATAGTGAGGATGATGAAAAAGGCTTAATGGATCCAGCTAACTTGCAGATCCTAGATGTTGGTTCTCCATTTGATTTCACTAATCAAGGAATGCTTTATTTGCCAAAGGAGTTACCAGAGCCAGGCCGAGATGGACCATCAAAGGAGGTACTTACTGAATTAGGTGAGTTAATTCAGGCAGCAGGTGGGCGCACATTAGCTTTATTCTCATCTTGGCGTGGTGTTGAGATGGCCGATGAACACTTAAGAAATGTTTTAGCAGAGCTTAAAATTCCAATAATTACTCAACGCCGTGGAGATAGCGTTGGTCCGTTGGTAGATAAGTTTGCAAAAGATGAGCGATCAATTTTACTTGGCACAATTTCACTCTGGCAGGGAATTGATGTGCCAGGAAGTGCCTGCACATTAGTTGTAATAGATCGCATTCCATTTCCAAGACCTGATGAACCAGTTTTATCTGCAAGAGCTGCTGAAGCTGACGCCGCTGGTGGCTCAGGTTTTATGCAGATCTCATTGCCACGGGCTGCCTTACTTCTAGCCCAAGGAACTGGGCGATTAATTAGATCATTAGATGATCGAGGTGTTGTGGCAATCCTAGATTCTCGAATTGTTAACAAAAGATATGGTTCAATACTTTTAAACTCAATGCCACCATTTTGGCGCACCAATGATGGTGAAGTAATTAAGGATGCCCTCCGCAGATTAGATGCGCAGTATTTAGAGAAAAAAGATTAAAGCGCTTTTAATTTAGTAAGCAGCGTGGGCCAAGTATTTGCAAAGCTAGGGTGAAGGTTTTTATTTATAACCTCATCAAAGGCTATCCAGGCCACCTCTTTAGATTCATCATTTGCCTCATGTGCTACTAATTCAGGGTGTGCTTTAGCAATTACAGTGTGATAACTCCAGATCCCATGATCATCAATAAATATCTCACCCGCTGTTAACTGATCTGCGCTAATTCCAATCTCTTCATGTGCTTCTCTAATTGCTGCCTCAATTACGCTCTCATGTGAGTCACGAGCACCACCTGGAATACCCCAAGTGTCGCCATTGTGAACCCAAGGCGCCCTGTGTTGCATAAGAATTGCGCCATCTCTTACTAACAGTAATCCGGCTGCGCCATTTAAACCCCAATGTTTGCCACCACAATTACACTGGATCCATCCATCGCCATCACGGTGCGCCATGAGAGTAGTTTTACACACAACTACTTAATTCACAGCCATGTGAATTTCATACCCAACGGAATCAAAATTTATTTAGATTACCGCTATGCCTCTGTACCTGAAATTAATCACACTCATTATCTTGCCAATCACACTAACTTCTTGCGCTAAAGCGCAAGGGGCGCTGGCGCCAACGGGAGATAAATATGACGGCTATGGCGCTTATCTACCAGATCAAAATAAGAGTTCTAGTGAAGGTTTTTTGCCAGATGTTGAAGCATCCTCACTTGAGCCAATAATTAATTATGTTGATGGCCTTAACATGGCGTTAACTGGTGATTTCGCGCTAATTAGAGCTAATGCATTTAAAGATTGCGGCTGCCTAGATATTACTTACCGATTAGCCACTCTATTTCACACGGCTACTTTAATTGGAGGTGAATACAAGCTACGCAGTATTAACTTGCTTAAAGATGGCATAAATGAAAAGAGTTTTCTAGTCCAAGTTGATCGAAGTGATATCAAGAAGGTAGATAAAACAAGTCGAGTAGGTATGAGGTGGAGTGCCTCGAAGATTACAAATGAATTTACTGTTAAAAATAAAGGGGGAGTGTGGTTATTAAGCGATATTACATAATTATTCTAATAACAATTATTACCACCACTAATGCGTATGGCGCGGGTTCATGTGTTGATAAGACATGTGTGGATGTCTTTACCTCAGATAATCAATTAGTTATCACGGCACAAAAAGGGAAAAACAAAGCACTACTAAACCAGTAGTTAAAAAGCCTATTGTTAAAGTCATACCCAAGCCAAAAGCTTCACCATTTGTTATCCCTAAGGTATTAAAAAAGCCGGTGGTTAAAAGTGTGGTAGTTGTTAAAAAGCCAGTAGTTAAAAACCAGTAGTTAAAAAAGTGGTAGCTAAGGTAGCTAGTGCATCTCTTTCAGATAAGTTAATTAAAATGCTGCCAGCAGGTGATCTTAATTTTCAACCAGAGCAGGCTGCGCTAGTTAATGTGCCGGTATATTTTTGGACGCAAACACCAACTAGATTCACTGCGCTAGTGCCAATTTTAGATGTAGTAGTTTATGTAAATCTCACCCCAACCTTTACTTGGAGCTTTGGTGATAATTCATTTTTTGTAACAACTAATCAGGGAGCACCATTTCCAATCGGTGGAATCACTCATACCTATAAAAACAGTAGTGATTATCAGGTAAACCTTAAGGTTATATGGCGAGGAACTTGGTCAGTTAACGGGGTCATAACACCAGTTAGTGGCAATGCTATTACGCAAAGTATTACAAGAAGCCTACCTGTGGTTAAAGGACCAACTAAATATATTAAGTAATCCACAATTTCTATATTCTCTACACCTGCTTTCGTATCTTTGCCAAACTTAAAACATGGATGATAAATTACTATTACAGGACGCCGTATCTAAAGTAGCTGAGATTGATTATGAAGGTGATCAGGTATTAACGCAGCAACGAGAAGGTGCCCTTGCGGTAAATGAATTGATAGCACGCTTTAATGCCGAGGCTGAGATTGATGATTATGAATTACTTGCTTTAGTTTTAGTCAGATTTAAGGATCTTCAGGTTAGAGATTATGCAATGGGGCTTGCAACGGATGAAAACAAAGATGAATTATTTAATCTTTGGTATTGGTTAATGAATCTTTCCCCAAAAGGTTATATCGCACCCGTTGCCTGCATCTTTGCTGCTTGCGCTTATGAATCAGGGGAGTCTGATTTGGCCCATAACGGCCTATTAAGTGCGCTAGCTGATTGCCCAAATTACCCACTAGCCCTTCTACTTCGCCGGGTTTTCACAGCAGCCTGGCCAGCCGATAGTTTTGCAATGATGCGCGCTCAACTTCATCCAAAGATTTGCAGTTCACTCTTTGGCAGTAGTATTTAATTACTAAGCAGCGTTGCTTAGTAGAGTGGTGCTTAATGATTATTGGTATTCCTAAAGAGTTAAAGAATAATGAGTTTCGAGTCGCAGCCACCCCGTCCGGTGTGCATGCATATGTAGTAGCCGGGCACACAGTATTAGTTGAAAAAAATGCTGGCGCAGGCTCTGCGATTTCAGATACTGATTACATTGCAGCGGGGGCCCAAATAATTGACTCCGCCGATGAGATCTGGCAAAAAGCTGATTTAATTCAAAAAGTAAAAGAGCCAATTGAAATTGAGTATAAAAGAATGCGCAAAGGACAAATTCTTTTCACCTATCTTCATCTTGCCGCAAACAAAGTGTGCACGCAGGCGATTATTGACTCTGGCATAACAGCAATTGCATATGAAACTGTTGAAGTTGATGGGCAATTACCGCTACTAGCGCCAATGAGTGAGGTGGCTGGTCGAATGAGTATTCAAGTAGGAGCTGCTGCCCTTGAAGCAAGTAGAGGCGGCCGTGGTGTATTACTTGGCGGAGTTCCAGGGGTAAGACCTGGCAAGGTAGTTGTTATTGGCGCGGGAGTCGTTGGAGTTGCTGCTGCAACTATCGCTCACGGCATGAGAGCTGATGTGACGGTAATGGATTTAGATTTAAAACGTCTTGCCCAAGTTGATCAAATATTTGCCGGAAATGTTAAAACATTAGCCTCAAGTGCGTATGAAATTGAAAAAGAGGTAACTCAGGCTGACTTAGTAATTGGTGCGGTATTAGTTCATGGCGCAAAGGCGCCAAAGCTGGTAAGTAATGAGCTAGTTAAGAAAATGAAGCCAGGATCGGTATTAGTTGATGTGGCAATTGATCAAGGCGGCTGCTTCACAGATTCGAAGGCAACAACTCATCAAGAGCCAACCTTTAAGGTTCATAACTCAATCTTTTATTGTGTGGCGAATATGCCGGGGGCAGTTCCTGCCACCTCAACTTACGCGCTAGCTAATGCCACAATTAAATATGGTTTAGCCCTTGCTAATAAAGGCTGGCAGAAGGCGCTTGATGAGGATGCCCACCTTGCTAAGGGGCTTAATGTGCACGAGGGAAAAATTATGTATGCCGCAGTTGCAAAGGCGCACAATCTCTAGTATTTTTCATCGTAGGTCATGAGTCTTAGTTCATAGCCCCGGCTAACTAAGCGGCAACCCTCCACCACGGTGGGGTGCTCCGGGTGAAGACCAGGTCGATAGCAAGGTGCAATCGGCAAGAGTGGTTCGCTAAAAAGATTTAGGGGTAATCCCTAATAAATTTTTATCGCCACCTTAAATTAGGAGGCTACATTGTCATACTCATTTGAAACCCAACAGGTTCATGCTGGTCAAGTTGCAGATCCAACAACTGGGGCACGTGCACTTCCGCTTTATCAAACAACTGCTTATCAGTTCCGCGATACCAAACATGCTGCTGATCTATTTGGTTTAGCAGAAATGGGAAATATCTACACCCGCATTATGAATCCAACACAGGATGTGGTTGAGCAGAGAATTGCTGCACTAGAAGGCGGCGTTGCCGCTCTTCTTGTCTCCTCTGGATCTGCTGCAACCGCCTATTCAATTATGAATGTGGCGCAAGCCGGTGATCATGTGGTTTCATCACCTTCACTATATGGTGGTACTTACAACCTATTTCATTACACATTACCAAAATACGGCATCCAGGTTACCTTCGTAGAGAATCCAGATGATTTGGATTCTTGGCGCAAAGCAATAAAGCCAAATACCAAAGCATTTTTTGGTGAGACGATTGCTAATCCAAAAAATGATGTATTAGATATCGAGGGTGTAGCAAAAATTGCTCATGAATTTGGCGCTCCATTGATAGTTGATAACACCGTTGCTACGCCATATCTCATTCGCCCAATTGAGTGGGGTGCTGATGTAGTTGTGCACTCAGCAACTAAGTTCCTATCCGGTCATGGAAATGCGATCGTAGGAGCAATTGTTGACTCTGGAAAGTTTGATTATGCTAAATATCCAGAGCGGTTTAAGGGATTTAATGAGCCTGATCAGTCATATCATGGTCTTGTTTACGGCCAAGCGTTAGGTGTTGGTTCAGCTTTTGGTGCAAACCTTTCTTATATCTTTAAGATCAGATTGCAACTTCTTCGCGACATCGGAGCTGCAGTATCCCCATTTAATGCTTGGCTACTTGCCCATGGCCTTGAGACATTATCACTTCGCATGGAGCGCCATATTGAAAATGCACGGCAGGTTTCAACATGGCTTGAAAAGCACCCTCAGGTTGAAAAGGTTAACTATGCATCTTTGCCATCATCAAAGTGGAATAAGTTAGCTAACAAGTACTGTCCTAAGGGCAGTAGCTCTGTTCTATCCTTTGAAATTAAAGGTGGAGTTGAAGCTGGTAAGAAGTTTATTGAGGGACTAAATCTGCACTCACATGTAGCAAACATTGGAGATGTTAGAAGCTTGGCAATTCACCCTGCCTCTACTACTCATTCACAATTAACACCAGCAGAGCAAATAACTGCAGGTGTTACTCCAGGATTAGTTCGTTTATCTGTTGGTATTGAAAATATCAAAGATATTCAAGCCGATCTTGAAAAAGCATTTGCTGCTGCTAAATAATAAAAGCAAGTAAAAGTAATGAGTGGTGTTAACCCAGCAGTTACCGGGGCATGGCTGGAAAGTCATGACCCCGGTGATCGCCATTTTCTAAAGATTGGTGACTTGCAGCTGGAGTCAGGTGAGGTTTTAGCTGATATAACAATCGCTTATCAAAGTTGGGGTAAATTAAATTCTGCTGGCGATAATGCAATATTAGTTAATCATGCACTTACTGGCTGGGCAGATGTTAATGGTTGGTGGCCACAAATGGTTGGCCCAGGCTTACCATTTGATTCTGATAAGTATTTTATTGTTTGTCCAAATGTGATTGGCGGCTGCCAAGGTTCAACTGGGCCATCTTCTATCGCTTCCGATGGAAAAAGATGGGGATCTAGATTTCCTGCCCTAACTATTAGAGATATGGTTGAGGCTGAATTAGCTTTTACAAATAAAATTGGCATTAAGAAATACCAATTAGCGGTTGGTCCATCCCTTGGCGGCATGCGAAGCCTGGAGTGGGCAATTACCTATCCAGAGTTAGTTAGCGCGATCTGCACAATTGGATCTTGCGCGGTGACAACTGGGGATCAAATAGGTACAGCTTCAATACAAATAAGAGCAATTAAATCTGATCCAAACTTTAATAATGGTGATTACTATGAACAAGAGATTGGCCCAATTGAGGGAATGGGAATTGCCCGAAGAATTGCACATTTAACCTATCGAACTGAGTCTGAGATGGATGTCAGGTTTGGGCGTGAGTTACAAGGGGATGAGACTGGCAGGTACGCAGTTGAGTCTTATTTAGATCATCAAGCGCAAAAACTTGCTAAAAGATTTGACGCTAATACTTATATTGCATTAACAGAGGCAATGAACTCTCATGATGTTGGCCGCGATCGTGGTGGGGTAGCTGCGGTACTTTCAAAAATAAAGATTCCACTTCATATAGTTGGAATTGATACTGACCGACTTTTCCCACCTCGCTTGCAACAGGAGATCGCTGAACTGACCCCGCAGGTGAGCACCCT
>FUWD013430054.1_pt1 | contig 10403 bp, 10 predicted proteins | sample 1063281 | NCBI WGS metagenome assembly FUWD01 (sample SAMEA79048168, study PRJEB19326) | metagenome | biome: marine
AACCAGACAGCCCTGATTACCGGTGCCAGCAGTGGAATCGGTGATGCCTTTGCCAGAGATTTTGCCAGGCGAGGGGCGGATCTGATCATTGTGGCCAGGCGGAAAGACCGCCTCGAAGCACTCGCCAAAGAGATTCGCGCTCTCCACGACGTCACGGTCACCGTGATCGCAACAGATCTTTCCACCCCGAACGCTGCTGCTGCCCTAGCAAAGAAGATTGGGCCGGTAGATATCGACATCCTGGTCAATAACGCAGGCTTTGGCCACATCGGCTTAGTAGCCGATGAGGATTCTGCGCTGTTGGCAGAAGAAATCACCCTCAACGTGTTGGCCCTCACCCAGTTGACCAACCTCTTTCTTCCCGCCATGGTGTCGCGCAATCGGGGCACCATTATCAACGTCGCATCCACTGCTGCCTTTCAACCCATCCCCAACATGGCGATCTATGCCGCCACCAAGGCCTATGTCTTGTCCTTCACCGAAGCACTGTGGGGCGAACTGCAGGGCACCGGAGTGAAAGCCCTGGCGCTCTCCCCCGGTGGCACCGCCACCGAATTCTTCGATGTCGCTGGAGGACGAGTCGCCGGTGGCGCACTAGCCCCCATCAGCGATGTCATCACCACCACTTTTCGCGCTCTGGGAAAGAAAAACACACCGCCCAGTGTGGTGGTGGGACGCCTCAATGCCACGATGACGAACATCCAACGTTTTGTTCCCCGCAAAACCATTATCCGTGCCGCAGCCCGCATCTTTAAAGGTGGCAACTAGCCCCGCCATCCCTCACTCAAGGCTGCGTATCGTGTGACCCGCCGTGTGGAGCACAAAGGTGCGAGGCTACTCGCTTTGCTGCTTGGGTGAACGTCGCTCTGGTGGTGGTGGAACTTTCTTAGCGAGAACGACGTCAGCAAAGGCAACGCTGGTAGGTCCCCGTCTCGTGTCAATTACACAGTGTGTGGAGGTGCGGGAAGAAAGAACGCCGAGTGCATCACTCAACCCACCCTCGATCCGATACCGAACCACCACGCGGGTGCCCATATTCACCAGGGACAGGAAGTCACGTGCACGGGAATCCATCTCCCCCAGCCTAACCGGGATGCAGTCGGAGGCTGCGGGGGGGGGAAAATAACCCAGTGAGAGGGTCCTCCGAGGGATCTGCAACGAATCACGCGAAACAGCGACAAGCGAACTCATAACCGCCACGGAAAAAATCTGGACCCGGTAGGGCGGACGGTGTCCAGGTTCACGACATCGTTCATATACGTGTCAGAACATCGTTCATAGTGCCTGCAAAGTTCTGACTGGTAAACAGGGGTTCGTTGTGAGACGTGTCACGACATCGCCCCCAGCGGAAGGTGAAACTAGAGAGCCCACTGAGTTTCACGCCCTGTCACACCACGAAGGCGCCCAAGGGCTCGGGCTCCCCCGCTAGCAAGCAGAAATCGCACGAAGGTCCGACGGCTTAGCCTGCTTCATTGTCTGTGTAATCACGACTCTCCAGTGGACAGAGGAGAGGATCAAACGCCGCATCGAGTTGCTTCCGGGACCTACCCACGGCCGCGGTCGCTATGAACGATGTCCTGAGACATCAGAATTGTAGGGCGGACGGGACGTGAACCCATGACCGACGGATATGAGTTCGCTACGCTAACCAGCCAGCGATGCCGGGATGTCAGAGTGTGTTGGTGCGGTGTGCTTCCGGTTCCACTGTTCGGCCCGCAATTGAAGCCATACCGAGAGTCTCTCGTTCGGGTCATCAAGAGTGATCCCAAAGAGTTCCCCCATCCGTCGCAGGCGATAGCGGAGGGTGTTGGGGTGGATGTGCAAGCTTTCAGATGCCGCCGCAATGTCCCCCACAGCATCCAGCCATGCGGCTACCGACGACGCGTACTCCGTCTTGTGTCCAGAGTCATGCGCAACCATTGCGGCTACTCCCGGGTGTCTCAGTCGGGGGTGACGCTCTAGCTCGTCAGAAATATGGGACAGGAGAACCTGTGAATGCACGTCCACGAGTTTCGCAATTGCCGGGAGGTCTGATTGTTGAGTGATTGCTCTCAAGATGTCATCGACTTCTTTGCGCATGTCTGCAAGTCCTGCAACACCCACAGAGGATGTAGCAATGGCCGCTCGCATACCGTCATCAAAAACCTGCCGAATAGCGCTCAGTGCGCCGCTGGCCAGTAGATCTGGCTCCGTGGGGCCTCCGTTGGGAAGAAGAACATAGACCGCCCTCGATGTGGTGGCGATGGCAGCATCCGGCCGAAAAGCCGCCACATACCGGGTCAGTGCATTGCCGATATGGGTAATGAGTGGCAACACCCCTTTCGCATCAGGGGCGGCTGCAAAACCAAGTAGTGCGAGGGCCGCTCCCCCACCTAGGCCAAGTCGGTAGGCGACTTCCTCAGGGGCGAGCGAGCCGTCAAGAGCGCCTTTCAGGGTGGCCTCCTTTACCTCCAGCTCAATCAGGCTCGGGCTCCGACCTCGCAAGAGGTGCAGCGCCGCCAGACGGGCGGCATCACGCAATACCCTTTCCCCGTCACCTGCTGTTTCACCGAGCTCTTCAATCGCCCAGATTGTTCCCAGCGGTCGGGCACCGGCGCGAATAGCAATCGCTGACCGGGCAAATTCGTCGGAAACCTCCGGGAAACGGACCACACCCTCAGCCGCCAAAACACTGCGGTACTGGCTGAGGTTTCGATCCATATCGGGAACACGTCGATCGAGAATGCCGCGCTCACGCAGAGAGTCAATGCGTTGGTCGGGTACGGAAGAATACGCCAGGAGGCGGCGGTCGATACCCTCGATCGACACCGAACCGCCGATGACGGAGGCGACTGCGTTAGCGATGACAAAGAGCTCCCCGCCGGTACCCGTCGCTGACAGTGCCTCGAGGCCTTGAGCGCCGAGGACCGAAAGAATGAGGGCATCGAGCTGCTGCCACGGAATCTCGTCCGCGGCCGCCAAAATTACGAGGCCACGCGTTGATGCGGTGGTGACCAGATCAGTGGCGTCTGAATCCCGGCGCTTCACCACGACTGCCGAGTATTCGTAGTCCGCGGCCTGACCAATGAGGGCAAGTGCCTCGCTGCTGTCCGTGCGCAAGGCCGAGAGCAGGAGCACTGCTCCGGGCTGCTCGGGGAGGGGTTCGAGTGGATCGTGGAGCACAGTTCCGTTCACGAGCATGTCCAGACCGCGAGTAGCTGCGAGAACACGAAGGATTGGCGGGGCTAGAGCTTCGGCAAGATGACCAACGGTGGTCGCCTCTGCCGCATGATCAACAAGCGGTACTGTAAGTTTGGACAATTTCATGTTCAAATTATAGCGAATTGGATAATTCTTTGCCGGGCTTGTGACTGTCAGACTAAACGCTATGTATTCACGGTCACGCTCGGCGGCGAGGTGCAGCTCGTGCTGATTGATGGCCACAACGACTTTGCCTGGGCAATGCGCCAGCTGTATGACTATGACCTTGACGTGGTTGGCCGCTCTCAGATCACCTCGAACCTGCAAACAGACCTCCTGAGGCTGCACACAGGTGGAGTCACCGGGCAATTCTGGTCGGTCTATGCGCCCTCGACTCTCAGTGGCGCAGAGGCCGCTGTAATGGCCGTCGAGCAAATAATGTTCATCCGAAAATTCGTGGAACGGTTTAGCCAAGACCTTGCTTTTGTCACCTCCGCCGAGGGCATCGTGACAGCGCACGATGAGGGTCGCATCGCCTCCCTTCTGGGGCTCGAGGGTGGGCATTGCATCGATGAGTCCCTGACAATCCTCCAGATGATGTATGCCCTAGGGGCGCGCTACATGACCTTGACCCACAACCACAACACCCCCTGGGCCGATTCCGCAACTGATGTGCCAGCACTCGGGGGATTGAGCGCCTTTGGGCTCGAGGTTGTCCGAGAGATGAATCGACTGGGAATGCTGGTCGATCTCTCCCATGTGGCGGATGGCGTGATGCGCGACGCTTTGGCAGCCACCACTGCCCCCGTAATCTTCAGCCATTCGTGTGCTCGCGCACTGGTGGACATCCCCCGCAATGTTCCCGATGATGTCCTCACGTTGCTCGCCACCAATGGCGGGGTGTGCATGGTGGCCTTCGTCTCCGATTTTGTTTCTGCCGAATTCGCCGCCTCGCTGGCACAGGGAGAGGGAAACGCGCCAAGCACGATGGCGCCGAAGGTCACCGTCGAGCATGTAGCAGATCACATTGAGCACATCCGAGACGTTGCGGGGATTGACCATGTCGGCATCGGAGCTGACTTCGATGGTTCCCCCCACATGCCCTCTGATCTGGCTGACGTTTCCTGCTACCCACTTCTGATGAACGCACTGGCTGGCCGCGGCTGGTCGCCATCTGATCTCGAGCGCTTGGCTAGTGGCAACATTCTGAGGGTCCTCCGCGCGGCCGAGGACACTGCGGAACGCCGGTAAGCTCAGGGGTTGCCCCCGTCAACTGTTTTGTCCGAACTACATAACGCGTGAACGCTACTTTAGCCGATTGAACAATATCCGCCGTGGTGTTGTCGAATACGGTGTGAGTTAGGTCTGGTGACATGTGAATCCACCAAGATTCCCGCGTTTTCCCGACAGACCGCTGGCCAGCGAATCCTCGCCGGCAGCGCACTAAGGAAATGAGGACAGAATGAAAAGTATGACCCGCACCACGGGGCTTTGGGCCACCGGTGCACTTGCTTTCAGTTTCATTCTCGCTGGGTGCACTCCCAGCGCGACCGAAACAGCCCCCGAGGCACCAGCAGAGCCAGCACCCGCTGCAGCTGAAGCCTCGGTGGGAATCGCCTACAACGCAGCGCTCTATGAGGCGCTCCCCCAGGACATCAAAGATAAGGGTTACATTGTCTTGGCCACCGACCCCACTGACCCTCCACTCGAGTTCTATGACGAGGGTGGCGTCCTTGTGGGAGCAGAAATCGACATGGTTGACGCTCTCTCCACAGTTCTCGGTATTGAGTTCGTGATCACCGTCTCGCCTTTCGGAAACATCATCCCCGGCGTTGAAGCCGGTCGTTTTGATGGCGCAGTCTCCGGATTTGCGGATCGACCTGCCAGACAAGAGGTCGTTGACTTTGTGGATTACTTCACCACGTCACGCGGGCTCTTGGTGCTGAAGGGTCAACAGGCCGAATTGAAAGACGCATCAGCGGAGCTGTGTGGCAAGTCGGTCGCAGTTGCTCTCGCAACCTCGGCAGCTGAAAATGTTGTCGCGCAGAGTGAAGCCTGCGTCTCTGGCGGGAAAGACGCCATTGACATTCAGGAATATCCCACCCAAGCGGACGGCGTCACAGCTGTGCGCTCAGGACGAGCTGATTTGACATTTTTTGGAGCTCACGCAGCTTCGTGGATTGCAAAGCAGTCAGAGGGGGATGCTGACGAATTGGAAGTTTTCCTTCGCCCTGAGGATGGTAAAGACATCAACGGAATCCTGCTTCGCAAGGGTGACCTCGCCGAAGTATTCCAAGCAGCTATTCAGCAGCTCATGGACTCCGGTGATTTTGAAACCATTTGGACGAAATGGGGACTCCAGAATGTCATCCTGACAACCGCCACCATCAACGGTGGAACTGTCGACAAGTAAGGTGTGACGCGAAGGGCCTTGCCGGGGTAATGATTCCGTAGCAAGGCCCAACGTGGCTCAGCACACAAATTTCTAATCGTTGATACCAGGGAGAAAGTCGTTGTCAGACACGAGACCAACGAAAGACCTACCCCCCATTCCCGCCCGTCACCCCGGCAGATGGGTGGCGTCCGTGATTGTTCTTCTGATCGCTGGCCAGGTGCTGTTCTCTGTCATCACCAACCCGCGGTTCAAGTGGGACATCGTCGGGGAGTACCTTTTTAGCGACATCATCCTCAGCGGAGTCCGGCTGACCATTGGCCTCACGGTCATCGCCCAGATCCTGGGAATTGTGGTCGGGATAGGGCTTGCCGTGATGAGACTCTCCCCAAACGCCACGGTGGCGCGCTGCGCCTGGGTGTACCTCTGGTTCTTCCGGGGGACACCGCTCCTTGTTCAGTTGATTTTTTGGTACAACATCTCCGCTCTCTACCCCGAATTCACGATCGGTCTGCCCTTCATCGAACCATTCTTTATCTTCAATGCAAATGACCTCATCACACCGCTCGCCGTTGCAATTCTCGGCTTGGGTCTCAACGAGGGGGCTTATATGGCGGAGATTGTTCGAGGAGGAATTCTCGGCGTTGATTCTGGGCAGTCCCAGGCAGCAAAGGCACTTGGGATGACGCATTCGCAGACGCTGCGCCGGATAATCCTCCCCCAGGCCATCAGACTTATTCTTCCGCCAACTGGCAACCAGACCATATTGATGCTGAAGACGACATCGCTGGTGAGCATTTTGGCGCTTGCCGACCTTCTCTATTCGGCACAGTCGATTTACACCCGAACCTTCCAGACAATCCCTCTCCTCATTGTGGTGAGCCTTTGGTACATCACCATCACGTCGATTCTGACGGTAGGTCAAACAATGCTGGAGCGGAAACTTTCCGGGGGTCGCCCGCGTCAGGGGACCACCCCCATGGTTGGCTGGTTGCTCGGCGGCCTCGTTCGAGGCCGCCCCCAGCGCACCCCAGTTCACCCAGCAGAGGAGAAAGCCGATGGTTGACGCCATGTTGTTGGCTGAAGGTGTCCGAAAATCCTACGGGCGCGTCGAAGTGCTCTCCGGAATCGACATGATGGTCATGCCCGGACAGGTGACCTGCTTGGTCGGACCATCTGGGTCGGGCAAATCCACTTTCCTCCGATGCATCAACCACCTCGAGCGGATTGACGGCGGTCGACTCTACGTGAGCAATGAGCTCGTGGGCTACCGGGAGAAAGGCGGGCGTCTACACGACCTGAAGGACCGGGATGCCTGCAAGGCTCGGGCAGAGGTGGGAATGGTTTTTCAAAACTTCAATCTTTTCCAACACATGACTGCCCTGGAAAACATCATCGAAGCTCCCCAACGTGTCCTCAAGGTATCGAAGGAAGAGGCCACGGCTTTTGCCCAGGAACTTTTGGCGACAGTGGGCCTGAGCGACCGTCAGGATAGCCTCCCCCGTCAGCTCTCGGGAGGGCAGCAACAGCGGGTTGCGATTGCCCGCGCTCTCGCGATGAAACCGAAGCTCATGCTTTTCGACGAGCCAACCTCGGCGCTCGACCCCGAACTGGTGGGAGAAGTTCTCTCGGCAATGCGAGCTCTAGCAGATTCTGGGATGTCGATGATTGTCGTGACCCACGAAATGGGGTTCGCACGCGAAGTGGCGGACGAAATGGTGTTTATGGATGCTGGAAAAGTTGTGGAGACAGGAACACCTAGCAATGTCCTCGATAACCCTCAGCACGTTCGGACCCAAACTTTTCTGGCGAATGTGCGGTGATGATGTAGAAGGGTCGAAACCTCAGTCAAGATCCTTCGCACCGTAGGATACCTCGTGGCCTTCAGCAGCCTCACTTTTCACCGCCATCAACCCAGGAGAAGACGTGCAATCCATTGAACAGCCAGCAATTCTGAGCCTATTTCCCGAGGGCAGCAGCGTTGTCGATGGGGAGATTGCTATCAGCGGGGTTCAAGCCTCTGACCTCGCGGCTGCGTACGGCACACCCGTCTACATCGTGGATGAGAGTGCTTTGCGCCAACGCATCCGACATTACCGGGACGGGTTGATTTTGAGATGGCCCAATAGTCGCGTCTACTTTGCCTCCAAGGCATTTCCCGCCACAGCGGTCTACCGGGTCATGAGCGAAGAAGGGATCGGCATTGATGTCGCGGGAGGTGGAGAACTCGTGATGGCGCTGGCCGGAGGGGCCGACCCGAGAGACATTTTGGTACACGGAAACGCCAAGACAGACGGTGACCTCAAAATGGTGCTCGACGCGGGCGTGGGGCTCATCATTGTCGACAACCTGCATGAGGTTGACCAGCTCATCGCTCTGGTCCGGGGCACACAGGACGTGTTGGTTCGCATCCGACCGAATGTGGACACAGATACTCACGAAGCGATGTCAACTGGACACGGTAATTCAAAGTTTGGAATGGGCCACGAGGAGGCGCGGCTCGCCATCGAAAGGATTCAGCGTAGTCAAAACCTGCGAATGCGCGGCCTTCACGTCCACATCGGCTCCCAGGTGTTCGAACTTAATGCTTTTTCCGAGTCCATTAGGGCTTTATCCGAGTTTGGCGAATTTGAAATCTATGATCTGGGCGGAGGCCTAGGGGAAAGACACACCTACGATGACCCCGACGTGAGTGTGGACGATTATCTGGATGCGATTGTCCAGGCGGCGAAGGACTTTCTGCCCCCAGCATGCAGGATAATCCTGGAGCCCGGGAGGTCTCTTGTTGCCCGAGCCGGAGTCACCATGTATCGAGTGGTCAATGTAAAGCGCGGAGGTAAGACTCTTGTCGCCGTGGACGGAGGAATGGCAGACAATCTTGAGGTTTCTCTCTACGGCCAAAGGTTTGAAGCAACCCTCAGCAATCGATTCCACGGTGGAGAAATTGTCAGCGTTGTTGGCCGACACTGCGAATCGGGAGACGAGCTTATCGACGGCGTTCACCTTGACTCCCCGTCAGCTGGAGACCTACTACTCATGCCCGTCACCGGTGCCTATTGCTTCACCATGGCAAACAACTACAACGGCTCTTTGCGTCTGCCGGTAGTTTTTGTGAGCGGGGGTGTCCCCCGCCTTGTGGTGAGACGCGAGACGTATGAGGATCTGCTCGCACGCGATGTCCTCGTGCCTCCTTTGCAACTAAACCCCTAAAGGCGCCCGCACTACGACTGCGCAGTGGCCTCCCACGCCATGCGGAGGGCTGTAGGGCTGTAGGGCGGACGGGACGTGAACCCATGACCGACGGATTATGAGTTCGATGCCTCGGTATCAGCTTGTGTTAGGACGTGTTAGCCAGCGCTGCGGAAGCCAGCAAACAGGTGAGGTTTGGCGTAGCTGGTGTTGGAGTGGGTGAGGTGGTGATGTGCACCTAACGTGCACCGCACCCGGGGGACGGGACGTGAACCTGTGACTGAGAGATTATGAGCACTTTACCGCTGTCTTGCGGGGGGATCTCGTCTTCTCTAACTCGGGACACGAAAGCCGCACAGCTAGGGCATGTCACGAGAGGGGGGTGCGTCCATCGGCAAAATGTCTTGGAGAACCTCAATGGCGATGAACTTGCTCTTGGGAGTCAGTAGATCTCCATAAAGGTCGGCTGTGAGATCCAACACTTCCTGGATGCTGGCGACTCCGATGTGGACGCAGAGGCTCAGAATATCGTCACGATCGCGGTCTGCTCTGGCCGCAAATACTTTCATAGCCAGCAGCCGCCTGGGGGATGCCACGAGGACGCGGATTCCTCTCTCCTCCATGAAGACGGTGGCATCCTCGTCCTCTGTCTCGGCAAGGAAACCTTTCACCGCGTCATTGAGCCAGTTTTCGTCCAAGTCGGGCGATTCATCGGCCATGGTGCGGGCCGCGTCGTACACGATTGTCTTGGGCGCAAAAACAGCGTCAATGTCCCGGGTTACCCGAGTTCGATCAAATGCGAGGGCCATCGCGGCACCCCCCACAATGTACAAGTCTGCCCGGTGACCCCGTGCATCAAGCCGGCGCCCAAGTTCGATCAGTGCCTCACGAATTCGTTCACTGGTAAAAAACCCGCTCATTAGACCGATTCGAGTTCTGCGGGGTCAAGATACACATTGCGCACGAAAAAGTCTGCCGGAGACTCGACGAAGGCGAGTGGCCTAAGGCCTGCTGATCTGGTAACAAACCACGCTTGATTGAGAAAAAACTCTGACTGCTCGCTCCACACGGGAATATCCATTCCGCTGAGCCTGGCCTCTCGTGCTGCCACTGCTGCCACTAGCGCGTCCCACCGATAATCCCCCGTAGACGGTGGCTGACGCAGAAAGGTTCTGCGATCTCGCGGGTGACGAAGGCGCCGAAAATCACTCACGCCTTGAGCAACCAACCTCAAGCATGAGCTCAGATCAGTCGGATCCTGACGCAATTCTTGCTTAAGGGCCTCAGCCAGAGAGCACAGCGTCAGATAGGGATTGTTGTCGTAGTCGGTTTCAAAACCCTGAAGGCGCTGAGCAATCGCTGACTGCGACACACCCAGCTGCTTCGCCAATGACCGTTGCGAATGATGTCTTACGGTTTCACGCAAGGCAAAAAGAGCATCATCGCGTGCTAATTGCTCTGCCTGCCAGTGCCGACGAATGCTTTGCGCCTGCTGCATAAGGGTCATGATAAGTAAACCTTATCACTTTTGTGTCCCTGCAGTCGACTCACTGTGCTCGCCTGAGAGATTTCCGCCGAGACCAGTGGGGATGTCACTTATCATCCGAATCAACCCGAGACCCACTCATAATCGTGGTGGAGA
>FUWD013182251.1_pt1 | contig 10402 bp, 8 predicted proteins | sample 1063281 | NCBI WGS metagenome assembly FUWD01 (sample SAMEA79048168, study PRJEB19326) | metagenome | biome: marine
GAAGATTGTGGACGGTTAGCAGTGCGCGGTGGGTGGGAAGTGAAGAGTTTTTGCGGTGCACTCTAAACACTGTGTCGATCTGTTATTACTCTGGCAATATTGCGCATGCGGAGAAATACTAAAACCAGCAATGGCTTATAGAGGTGAATCTTATGAGATGCGAAACGCTTGATGTATGGAAAATAAGTGCTCGGTTGAGTGCTGATGTTTTTAAAACCATCTCGCCAGGTAAAGACTTCGGATTTCGTGATCAGATCTGTCGTTCAGGACTCTCTATACCGGGCAATATCGCTGAAGGAATGGAAAAAGAATCTATAAGAGAACGCATCAAATTTCTTGATATAGCAAAGGGATCAGCTGCTGAGTTCATTACCCAGGTTTATATAGGCAAAGATATTGATTATATTACTTCCGAGACCAGTCGGGATTGTGGATTCAAACTGCTGAACATGTTCTCTCCATGCTCAATAAACTCCAGCAAACCCTTAAGTCTCAGCTACCATTAAAAACCCGCCATTCGCATTAAAAAGAAATAACCATCGACTTACGTTTTCAGCTGATTTCCCTGCCCATAATTTTTCCCCTTTTCTCCCGCATTGCGGCGATAAGCATACTCACGTGCACGCAGTGCAAGATACTCTTCTTCCAGAATGCATACCCTGCCGGCTATCTTTTTCCGGCCCACCGCGCCGACAGCTAAAGCCTCACGATCTTAAATCCTTGGGTAACTCTTCCTCTTATCATGGCTGGATAGCTGAATAGCGTGAATGGTGAAGAAGTGAATGGATGGGAAGTAAATAGGGAAGAAGTGACGAGAGAAAAGGGTCGGCGGTTCAGATTAAGCTTTCCGGCATTCAAGCTCTCCCGCCTCCCGTCTTTTTCAATCCGTGAAAATCCGATTTCAATCAGCGGGAACCGCGTTCTTTCTCTTCAAAAAAAACGGCGGATGAATTGAGCAGCAAAGCTGAGCAACTCATCCGTCAATCCGTGAAAATCTGTGTTAATCCGTGGGCAACCTCTTCCTCTTCAATCTTCCCTCATCACCTCTTCCCGTCTACACTTCTTCCGCCCTCCTACCGGCTACTGACTACTGGCGACTAAACGATCAGACTTCCTACATAGCTTTTGTATGTCGGCGCGCCGGGTGCGGAGAAGTGGGTTTCGATGGTTTGGGCGATTCGCTGGCTGATGTCGGGGTAGATGAAGTTCATGGTGCCGATCTGTATTGCACTTGCGCCGACGAGCAGGAATTCCATGGCGTCTTCGAAGCTGCCGATGCCGCCCATGCCTACTACCGGTATTGTTACGGCGTTGTACACTTCCCAGACTTTTGCAAGGGCTACGGGTTTTATTGCCGGTCCGGAGAGGCCTCCGGTGACGTTTTTAATGAGCGGTTTTCGGGTTTTGTAGTTGACGGCCATGCCGACGAGGGTGTTGATGAGCGATACGGAGTCGGCTCCGGCTTCCTGTGCGGCAAGGGCTATGGCGCTGATGGATGTGACGTTGGGCGTCAGTTTGATCATGAGGTGGCGCCGGGTCAGCTTGCGGAGTTCGGAGACGATTTCAAAGGTTGCGTCGCGGCTGACGCCCATGATCATGCATTCGCCTTTGACGTTGGGACAGGAGAGATTGATTTCGTATGCGTCGAGTCCTTCGACGGCGTCGAGTCTGGAGACCACTTCGCAGTAGTCGTCGATGGAGCGGCCGGCGATGTTGACGATGACCGCCGTGTCGAGTTCCCGCAGGAAGGGTACTTTTTCGGCAATGAATTTTTCAACGCCGACATTGGCAAGCCCGATGGCGTTGATCATGCCGGACGGGGTTTCGGCAATGCGCCGGGGAGGATTTCCGGTTCTTGGTTCGAGAGAGATCGCTTTGGTGACGATTCCCCCGATTTTTCCGAGGTCGCAGAGCCTGCTGAGCTCTTCGCCGTAAGATACGGTGCCTGAAGCGAGCATGACCGGAGACCTGAGCTCAAGCCCGCGGCCGAGCGATACGGCGGCAGCGGGCTTGAGGATTTGAGGCGAAGCGTCGGAATTCATTATGGTTCGATGTTTTCCGGGAACTGTACGATCAGTCGTTGTTCCTGTTCAGATAGTATTTTTCGGCGTAGTCCCTGACCATACGGTGCGTGTTGTATTCCGGGGCGATGGTTGCTATGGCGTTACGGATCTTTTTAAGCCATTTGACCGGAAGGTTGTTTTCGTCGTGTTCGTAATAGGTCGGGATGATCTGGTTTTCGAGCGTGCTGTAGAGCTTTTCGGCATCGAAACGATCCTGTTCCTGATAGTCGTCGAACGTTTCTCCGTGGCCGATAGACCAGCCGTTTTCGCCGTTGAACGCTTCGGGCCACCATCCGTCGAGTACGCTGAAGTTCAATCCGCCGTGCAGTACGGTTTTTTCGCCGGATGTTCCGCTCGCTTCCATTGGCCTGACAGGGTTGTTCAGCCAGACGTCAACACCGGAGACCATACGTTTTGCTACGCCGAGGTTGTAGTTTTCAAGGAAGATGACTTTTCCGGAAAACTGCGGTCTGCGGGAGTGTTCGACAATCTGGCGGATGTAGTCCTTGCCTGCGTCGTCGTGCGGATGCGCTTTGCCCGCGAAGACGATCTGTACCGGCATGGTCGGGTGGTTGATGATGCGGTTGAGGCGATCGAGATCTCTGAATACCAGCGGCGCGCGTTTGTAGGTTGCGAACCTGCGGGCGAAGCCGATGGTGAGCACGTCGGGAGAGAGGGTGTTTTTCGCCAGTCTCGACGAGTCGTATTCCGGATACATCGAGTGGGTGTGCTGGTGGAAAAGCTGGTTCCCCAGATACCGGTAGATGAAGTCGATCAGGTTGCGTTTGAGACGGTAGCGGAGGCACCAGAGTTCTTCGTCGCTGACTCGGGCAAGTACCTCTTCGGCTGCTTGCCGCGATGCGGTGAAGGTGTCGAGGTTGTCGGTGTATTTGCGCCAGAAGTGGTCGGTTACGCCGCTCGCCCAGCTTTGCGAGTGAATGCCGTTGGTGATATGGCCGATGGGTACTTCGTCAGCAGAGCTGACGCCGTAGAGGTTCTGCCACATCTGCCGCGATACTTCGCCGTGCAGTTTTGATACGCCGTTGGCGGCTCTGGAGAAGTTCAGGGCGAGTACGGTCATGGTGAAGAGGCCGTAGATGTTGCTGCGGTCTTCGGAGCCGAGGAGCATCAGGTCGTCGAATTCGATGCCGGACTGCTGGAGGTAACGGTCGAAGGTGTAGTGCATCATGTCGCGCGAGAAGCGGTCGTGACCTGCGGGAACCGGCGTGTGCGTGGTGAAGACGCAGCGGTTTTTGATGATTTTTTTTGCTTTTTCCATCGGTGTGCCGGCTTCGAGCTCTTTTGCAAGGAGTTCAAGGGTGAGGAACGCCGAGTGGCCTTCGTTCATGTGGTAAACCGCAGGGTCGATGCCGAGGGCGTTGAGCAGCTTGACGCCGCCGATGCCGAGCACGATTTCCTGGTTGATGCGCATGTTCTGGTCGCCTCCGTACACGCGGCAGCAGATGTCGCGGTAGTGCGATTCGTTGGCCGGAATGTTGGTGTCGAGCAGGTAGAGGGTCGCGCGGCCGACCTTGAGGCTCCATGCCTGCGCGAAGACTTCGCTCTGGGCTATGTTTACCGAAATGATGAGATCCTTGCCGTCAGGGCCGATTACTTTTTCGATCGGCAGGCTTTCGGCGTACTGGTGCGGGTAGTCTTCGAGCTGCCAGCCGTCGTGGTTGAGGTACTGGCGGAAGTATCCTTCTTTGTAGAACAGGGTGATGCCTACGAAGTTGATGCCGAGGTCGCTTGCGGATTTGATGTGATCGCCGGCAAGGACGCCGAGACCTCCTGAATAGATTCGCACGCTTTCGTGTATGCCGAATTCGGCGCAGAAATAGGCTACCGGTTTTTCGACCAGTTCGGGCGCGTTTGCGGCTGCCCAGGTGGCCGGTTCGTTCATGTAGCTTCTGAAGCGTTCGGCTACCCGTTCGATTTTTTTGCCGAGATCGCACTGGCAGCGCGACTGCAGTTCTTCGTTGGATATATGACGCAGGAGCTCAACCGGGTTATGGTTGACGCGCTCCCAGAGAATCGGGGAGAGTTCTTTGAAGATTTCTTTGGCTTCTGTGTCCCATGACCACCAGAGGTTTCTTGTAAGCTCTTTACAGGATGATACGGTTTTGCGCATATGTTTGCGGGAATAGTTAAATGTGTTCCGTGGAGCAAGTTGCATGAAAGATTGTATCTTTCTTTTCTGTACTGCACAGTCTGCATTGAAAGCAAATATGGCTTAATTTACTCTTTTAGTTTTTAAAACCGCAATTCGTATCGCGTGATTCATAATACCGTAACTGTAGCGCATATTTCGGATCTTCATCTTGCGGGCCGTCATGACCGTCGCAGCCTTGCTTTTCTCGACCGGATGCTCAGGCATTTCAACGAGAGGAAGATCGATCATCTCGTTATTACAGGGGACCTTTTCGATACCTATCTGCCTGCGGAGTGGCCTGTGATGCGCGAGAAGCTCATGGAGTATGATTTCTGTTCCTGGGAGCGTACGACCCTGATTCCGGGCAATCACGATCTGATCTCCATAGAGGAGGAGATGCGCATTTACAACGCCCTGAATCCTTTTCCGGGCAGCCGGAAACGGGCGCTTCAGGATCGGCTTTCGGGTTTCTTCGCCGTGTTCGGCGATCTGATGGGGGGAGACAGCGAGCTTCGGAAGGGGTTTCCTTATGTGAAGGTGTTGCGTTTTCCCCTGGTTTCTCTGGCTTTTGTGGGGGTTAATTCCGTCTGGCCCTGGCACCGTTCGGATAATCCGCTTGGCGCGAGAGGATTTGTCGATCCGGCGGAGCTTCGGGCATTGAGTCAGCCGGGCGTGGCGGAGGCGCTTCGGGGGAGCTTTGTGATTGGATTGTGCCACCATGCGCTGAGGGTGTACGGTACTTCTTCGCCGATAGATCAGGCTTTCGACTGGACGATGGAGCTGATAAATCGTGACGAGTATCTGGCCGTCATGCAGGCGTTGCGGACGAATGTGATATTGCATGGTCATTTTCACCGTTTTCAGACCTATGCGATGGGCGGCGTTCAGATCGTCAACGGCGGCAGTTTCCGGTACGGTCCGGACCGGTACAGCGAGATGGTGATCGGCAAGGAGGGCAGTTTCGCACAGCGGTTCGTTACGCTTTCATGAGCGGCGTATCGTTCGGGTATATAAATAAAAGCTGCCGGAGAGGGCAGCTTTTATTATTAGAGGCATGATTTGAGCGGAAGCGGTCTGGCCGACCGGAAAGGTTGTTTTCAGCCCTGGCCGCGGCGGGCAAGCTGACGGTCCATCATGATGAGTGCGTGGCCTTTTTCGCCGGCGATTTTGAGCGTCTCGAGGATTTCCGATGCTGCGGCTTCTTCTTCTACCTGTTCTTCAATGAACCAGTGGAGCATGACCTGAGCGGCGTAGTCTTTCTCTTCGAGAGCCGTTTCGTATAGCTTGTTGATGAGCGAGGTGATTTTGCGCTCGTGTCCGAGTACCTCTTCGAAGAGTCCCGCGGGCGATTTGAAGTTGTTTTTCGGCTGTTCAAGAGCCATCAGTTCCACTTTTCCGCCACGTTCGTTAACGAATTTGTAAAGTTTCATGGCGTGGCCCATCTCTTCTTTTGTCTGCAGTTTAAGCCAGCTTGCAAAGCCCGGAAGATTTTCGGATTCGGCGTATGCGGCCATCGAGAGGTAGAGATAGGATGATGCGAATTCGTGATTTATCTGTTCGTTGAACGCTTTTTCAAGTTTTTTGCTGAGCATGCAGGTTCTCCTTTTTTATATAACGTATTAATAAATATGCAGTTGCGAATTTATAAGATGCAACAAGCGTATTGGGCTGATAGTTTCCCGATTCTCTGATTTTATCAGGCCATTCCGTTATCCTTCATGTATTCACGGATTCTTTCGGCGTGATCGCGGTCGTCCTGGTTGAGCTGTTTGAAAATGGCGACGGATGGCGATAGCGAAGGGGTGTCGAGAAAGTCCTGGAAATGGGCTTCTCCGGCGGCAAGTTCGAGTTCGAGTGCGGTCTGGAAGGCTTCTTTACGCGACGGCGCCAGCTGCTTGTATTGTTCGATCAGTCCGAGGATGCGTTCGTTGGCGGCCATAAGCGCCGGAAGATCGTCGGCCAGAAGGTTTTCAGGAAAAAACGGGAGCGGCTGCGGCTGTTTTTTCTCCTGTTGCAGGAGGGCGGCATGACCGCGTTCTTCCATGGAGAGCTGCCACCAGAAGTCCTCATCGTCCGGAAAGAGGTCGTTGAGTAAGGTATAGAGTTTTGCGAGGTTCAGTTCAAGCTTAATCGATTCGTCAAGATGGTCGAACAGTATTTTGGTCATGAGAGCATCTGTTTGGTTTATGTGTTGTCGAACGAACTTATAATATAACTATAATAATATGGATGGGGAAGATTGTGGGCGGTTAGCGGTGGGCGGTGGGCTGGAAGATTGTGGGCTGAGATTGTGGGCAGTGGGCGAGTAGTCGGTAGTCGGTAGACGGAAGATTGTGGGCGGTTAGCGGTGGGCGGTAGGCTGCGGGGGATTGTGGGCGGTGAGCGGTGAGCGGTAGGCTGGAAGTCGGTATTCAGTGGGCAGTAGTCGGTAGTCGGTAGCCGGAAGTCGGGGGGGCGGAAGTCAGTAGTCGGTAGTCGGAAGTCGGGTGCCAGGGGGGGCGGGGGGAATTTTTTTTGCCATTGTTTTAAAAATTCGCTTGATAGCCGCTGGAGTCAGTATTTTTTCAGCCTACAGCCTACAGCCTACAGCCTACAGCCTACAGCCTACAGCCTACAGCCCACGGCCCACCGCTCACTGCCCACTGCCCACAATCTTCAGCCTACTACCTGCTACCTGCTCGAAATTGGTCTGATCGGTTCCGGAAAGAGAGCGGTTCGGTGGGGCTTTCGTGCTTTGTTTGCGCTGTTTTTTTGTATAAGATGGTTTTTGTTGTATTGTCTCGTTTGTTGTTGCGTAATTCGCTTCTTTTCCGGTGGTTTGTTTGATTAACTGAGTTCTTTTTCTTTAAATTCGGTTGTGTTTTCTGGTAAGCCAGGTTTTGTATTCCTGATTTTCAGAGCGGTGTTCGTTTTCTCTGTTTTTCGGTCAACAGGCTTATTTTTTCAAGCAGGTTTTCTTCTATGGCAAGTTCAACAGATAGTGGTGAGTTACCTCATTTATCCGGTGATTCAAGTTTTAAAAGTATTGCGTCTCTTTCTCTTGTAGCTCTCGGCGTGGTGTTCGGCGATATCGGCACAAGTCCTTTGTACGCTATCCGGGAGTGCTTTCATGGCGATTACGGTATTGCGGTCTCTCACGATAATGTTCTGGGAGTGCTTTCGCTGCTTTTCTGGGCGCTGATTCTTATTGTTTCGCTGAAGTATCTGACCTTTATCATGAAGGCTGATAACGAGGGTGAGGGCGGAATTCTGGCATTGACGGCGCTTATTATCGGTCATAGCCGCAAGAACCGGCATGAGCGGTGGTTTCTTGTGGCGATAGGTCTGTTCGGCGCTTCTCTCTTGTACGGCGACGGGATGATTACTCCGGCGATTTCGGTGCTCAGCGCGGTCGAGGGGCTGCAGATTATTGCTCCGGCCTTCAAGAATCTGGTTATTCCGGTGACGGTGGTGATTCTTACCGGCCTTTTTTTCTTTCAGCATCATGGTACGGCCAAGGTGGGGGCTTTTTTCGGCCCGATCATTATGGTCTGGTTTGCCGTTATCGCGGTTCTGGGTCTGATCGAGATTATCCGGTATCCAGAGATTCTCAAGGCGGTTTTTCCCTGGTATGGCTTCCGGTTTCTTCTGGGAAACCATTTGCAGGGCTTTCTGGTACTCGGCGCGGTATTTCTTTCCGTAACCGGCGCGGAGGCGCTCTATGCCGATATGGGCCATTTCGGAAAAACTCCGATTCGTCTTACCTGGGCTTTATTTGTCCTTCCGTCGCTGCTGCTTAACTATTTCGGTCAGGGAGCCCTGTTGCTTGCTTCGCCTCAGGAATCGCACCATCCGTTCTATGCGCTGGTTCCCTCATGGGGCCTTATTCCTATGGTGATTCTTTCCACGACGGCTACGATTATCGCTTCCCAGGCGCTCATTACCGGCGTGTTTTCGCTGACCCAGCAGGCGATTCAGCTTGGGTATTTTCCCCGCCTCACCATCCGCCATACCTCTGCGGGTCATTTCGGGCAGATTTACGTTCCTGCGGCTAACTGGGGTCTGATGGTTTCGACCATCGGTCTGGTTATCGGATTCGGTTCGTCGAGCAGGCTTGCGGCGGCATACGGCGTTGCCGTGACGGCGACGATGCTGATTTCCACGGTGCTGTTCTACTATGTGGCGCGCGATATATGGAAATGGAACAAGGTGGCTATCGATGTGATGATCACGTTCTTTTTTATCATCGACCTTTCGTTTTTCGGGGCGAGCGCGAGCAAACTGCTGCATGGAGCATGGTTCCCTCTGGTGATCGGGTTGTTTATTTTTACCCTGCTCTATACCTGGAAGCAGGGGAGGAGCCTTATGCTGAAACAGCTCAAGGATCGTACCCTGACGGTCGATGAGTTTATCCAGAGTCTTTCGCTTCAGCAGCCGCAGCGGGTGAGCGGCCAGGCGGTCTATCTAACGGCCAATCCCGACGTGATTCCGGTTGCTCTGCTGCATAATATGCGGCATAACAAGATTTTGCATTCGGAGGTCGCCCTGTTTCATTTCAGTACGGAGCGGGTGCCGAGGGTTCCGAACAGCCGTAAGGTCGAGGTTGTGAAGTGCGGCGACGGGATCTACAAGGTAGTGGCCCGGTATGGGTTTATGGAGTCGCCGAGCATTCGACAGGTGTTTTCGCTTGCTCATCATAAAGGTTTTCATTTCCGCCTCGAGGCGACGAGTTTCTTTTTGAGCCGGGAGAAGATCGTGACGGGTCTGAAGTCGAAAATGGGCGTGTGGCGAAAGAAGCTGTATGCGCTGATGATGCGCAATGCTATCAGCGCTACGGGGTATTACGATCTTCCTTCGGGTCAGGTGATCGAAATCGGCATGCAGGTTCAGATCTGAGAAGCGTATGGATTTTTCTTCGCTTTATGATCTGTTTCGACAGATAGCCGATAATCCGGTTCCCTCGCTTCTGATAGTGCTGAATCTCATTCTGATCGAGAGTCTGCTTTCTGTCGATAATGCCGCGGTTCTTGCGACCATGGTGATGGATCTGCCGCCGAAACAGCGTTCGGCGGCTTTGCGTTACGGCATTTTCGGCGCTTATCTGTTCAGGGGGCTCTGCCTGCTTTTTGCCGCCGCTCTGGTGAAGATATGGTGGTTGAAGCCTTTCGGAGGGTTCTATCTGCTTTATCTGGTGTTCAACTGGTGGCAGGGCCGGAAGACTGCCGATACGAGAGACGACTATTTCGATAAAAAGGATAACTGGTTTTACCGGGTGACGGTGGGTTCGCTTGGCGCGTTCTGGTCGACCGTGATTCTTATAGAGGTGATGGATCTTGCCTTTTCGATCGATAATGTGTTTGCTGCAGTGGCGTTCAGCGACAATATCGTGCTTATCTGGCTCGGCGTTTTTATCGGCATTCTTGCCATGCGTTTTGTCGCTCAGGGCTTTGTTCGCCTGATGGAGGAGTACCCTTTTCTGGAGACCTGCGCGTTTATCGTATTGGGTATTCTCGGCGTGAAGCTGTCGTTTTCTGTGTTCGAGCATTTTTATCCCGATGCGCCGCTGAGCAGGTTTCTCGGAGGTCATGAAGCCGATGTGCTGACTTCCGCGGTGACTGTGGCGGTGTTTTTTATCCCCGTATTGACCAGTCAGCTTTTCAATGTCCCTTCCCGAATCAGGAAAGAGCGGAATACCGAAGATTGAGCGGTATCTTTTTTTTCTGATCGATATGTCGTTTCCGAAGAGTTTGTTTCGAGCTTCAGGCTTCCGGCGGGCTTTGGCCTGTCGCTGCTGCGCTGCGTTGGTTCCTGGGCGAATTTGCTGTTCCTGCCGTTTTCCATTTGTCCGGCGGATCGATCCGGATGATCCTGAATTCCCGGAGAATTATAACGATGCCGGGTCAAGGACGGGAGTATCGTGCCTCGCGGAGGTTGATCCGTAGCAGAAAATACTCTGTTGAAGAGGGGGAGTTGCCCACGAATTACACGAATTTGCACGAAAGGAAATTGGCAGCTGGTTTTCTCTGGCTTCGCCGATAAAAACAACTGCCGGGGTTTCGATCAAGAGACAAATTGGTATGTCCTGCTATAGAAAAGCCATGGGCGCCTCCTTTTATTATCGTTACCAATGTGATTATGTTTAAGGCAAAAAAAGAGGGTTATGTGCACATAACCCTCTTTTTTTCATTGATTTGTGGCGACCATGGTT
>FUWD013428823.1_pt12 | contig 10400 bp, 8 predicted proteins | sample 1063281 | NCBI WGS metagenome assembly FUWD01 (sample SAMEA79048168, study PRJEB19326) | metagenome | biome: marine
ATATTTTGATTAAACGATTTGCACCAGCAAACATTTCATGCATTAAAGTAACCCTACTTACGTTCCAAACACTAATATCTTGATTAAAAGGAGTCAAAAAAAACATAGACCTCATATTTGTTACATTGCTCACATCCCAAGTACTTATGTCTTGGTTAAAAGTATATGCATATGCAAACATTAAATTCATATCTGTAACATTACTAACATTCCAAGCACTCAAGTCTGCATTAAAGCCAGAACGATACATAAATGCAGCACTCATATCCGTTACTTGACTCACATCCCAAGCTGGCATCGCGCCATATTCTGAAGAAGTACAAAGACCGTCTGCAGGATTGCTAGTTAAGCAGGTGTTTATTGCCTGGTAAAAGTTAGCATCTGTGATTGGGGTCACTGCTGAACAGTTTTGACCTCCATCTGTAATGGTCCATCCATACGTATCTATAATACTTTGTCTCGCAGATTCACTTTCACAATACGATACTCCCACTGCTCCAAAAATAACATTAGGCTGCAATGTTAATGCAGACCAACCTGTTAAAACTGCATCATAGTTTGCTGTCGTTAAACCAGCATTATCAAACATAGCGCCCATATTAATAACATTACTAACATTCCAACTATTAATATTTTGATTGAAAGAAGTCGTACCAACAAACATTCTCTCCATGGTGTTTACATTACCCACATTCCAACTATCAATATTTTGATTAAAAGAGATTGCAGAGTAAAACATGAATCTCATATTCGTCACATTACGAACATCCCAAACTCCAATATTTTGATTAAATGAGTTTGCACCATTAAACATCCCCTGCATATCAGTAACATTACTCACATCCCAAGCACTAATATCTTGATTAAAATCAGAGGCATATTGAAACATTGTTTCCATGTCTGTTACATTACTTACATTCCAAGCGCTAATATCATAGTTGAAAGGAGTCTCCCAAAACATAGTTCCCATATTGGTTACATTACTCACATCCCAATTGCTGATGTCTGCATTAAAAGTTTCTAAATCTTTAAAAGCAGCACTCATATCCGTTACTTGACCCACATCCCAAGCTGGCATCGCGCCATATTCTGAAGAAGTACAAAGACCATCTGCAGGATTGCTAGTTAAGCAGGTGTTTATTGCCTCGTAAAAGTTAGCATCTGTGATTGGCGTCACTGTTGAACAGTTTTGACCTCCATCTGTAATGGTCCATCCATACGTATCTATTAAAACTTGTCTAGACGCTTCGCCGGAACAATACGTGACCCCCCCTGCTCCAAAAAGAACATTAGGCTGCAGTGTTAGTGCGGACCAACCTGTTAAAATTGCGTCATAATTAAAGGTAGATACTGCTGAACTATTAAACATAGCATCCATATCAGTAACACTATTTACATTCCAAGAACTTAAATCTTGATTAAAAGATACTGTTTGAGAAAACATATAACGCATATTAGTCGTATTGCTTACATCCCAACTCTCAAGATCTTGATTAAACGATTCTGTAAATTCAAACATACCGTCCATAGCACTTACACTGCTTACATCCCAACCCCCAATATCTTGATTGAAAGAGTCTGCTTCACGAAACATTAAAGTCATACTAGTTACATTACTCACGCTCCAACTACCAATATCCTGATTGAAAGAACCGGCTTCCTCAAACATATTATTCATATTAGTGACACTACTCACATTCCAACTACCAATATTTTGGTTGAAAGTACCTGGAACAAAACCGTAAGGAGTACCGAACATAAAGCTCATATTTGCAACATTACTTACATCCCAAGTACCAATAGGTTGATTAAATGCTGTTGCACCACGAAACATATTACTCATAGTAGTTACATTACTCACATCCCAATTGCTGATGTCTGCATTAAAAGTTTCTAAATCTTTAAAAGCAGCACTCATATTCGTTACTTGACCCACATCCCAAACTGGCATGGCACCATATTCTGAAGAAGTACAAAGACCGTCTGCAGGATTGCTAGTTAAGCAGGTGTTTATTGCCTGGTAAAAGTTAGCATCTGTGATTGGGGTCACTGTTGAACCCAGGAACATATCAGTGATCTCTTGTTGGGTTAGCGCTCTATTCCATATACCAATGTCGTCTAATTGACCATTTAAATGTTGTTGATCTACTGAATTGCAAGAATTGCAATTTCCTTGAGAGCCAACAATCCAAAATTCTTCTGCTCCAAAAGTCATAAAGTCTGAATCAAAAACTAATGCTCCATTATTTCCGGAGGCTGTAACTTCTTCTAAAACTCCATCTTTATAGAGATGCATCACTCCATTAGGGAAACGAACAATTGTTAACATGTGCCAAGTATCATCCACTGGATTACTCGCAAATTTATTGTTTCCAGATCCAGAACCAGTATCTCTTACCACAACACCGTAATTTCCAGGACTAATCAAGACATCTGATAAGGTTCCAATATTAAAATTGTACACAGCTACTCCGCTTGCTCCACGCATAGAGATAAGTGGACCGTTTAAATCTAAAGACCTGATCCAGATAGAAGTGCTAAATCCAGATCCTGTAGGAATGTTATTTTCTATTGAGTTTAGATTAAAATAAATCTTAGACGAAACCCCATCAAATAAATAGGAATTATTTTCTGAACCAAAACGATCCGTAGATAAAGTTGTTCCACTTATAATCGCATTGTTCCCATTCCCACTCTCATCATTCGCGTTGCCGTTAAAAGGGTAATAGGCGACTAGACCACCTGCAGGAACTGATGTATTTTGGCTAAAACCGAGTGTATATTCTAAAACAGTTGCTGTATCAGATACTGCAACGGATGCGTTATTCGTTTGCGCAGAAATTCCTGCCGCTAAAAATAGAAACAGATTTAAAAATAAAATTGACTTTTTCATAGTTGGTTTTTCTTTAACAACTTATTACTTGCAATTTACTAATTTATTACCTTACGTTCTTATTTATTTTAAAAAATGACTTATTTTCTTGTACTCAAAAATAGGAGATGAAATAAAGTTATTACCTGGCACCCATCTCAAAAATTCAAAAAACAAGCGCATAAGCTACCCATGACATTCACCTGCGACATCAATCGTGAATTGTTAGGATGGCTGTTTCGTTGGATGTAGAGTGTTAAAACTATTGGCCCACCAGAACTCATTGATTACTATAAAAAATCATTAGCAAAAATAACCCAGATACATGGTTCAGAGAACTTAGTGTATCTGAGTTATTTTTAATAAAAAAGAATAGGATAGGTACATTAAAAAAAATAGCCGTGTCGCGTATGCTAAATTAATTTCTTTCAAATGCTTGTTGCTACGCATCTAAAAAGAAATCATCTTTAAAGCCTATCAAATATAGCTTTTCTTGTGCCCTGGTAATGGCAGTATACAACCATCTAAAATAAGCCTTAGAAACACCGTCTGGCAAATAAGGTTGCTCTATAAAAACAGTTTTCCACTGACCTCCTTGGGCTTTATGACAAGTCATAGCATATGAAAACTTTACCTGCAATGCATTAAAATAGACATTCTTCTTAATGGCCATAAATTGTTTGTATTTTGATTTTTCGTGCACATAATCTTCCTTTACAGCCTGATAGAGTTTGTTTGATTCTTCATAGGTCAAAGAAGGACTCTCACTGGTTAACGTGTCTAATAACAAGACCGTTTCAAAAGGATGCATCTCGGGATAATCAATCATTCTAATTTCAACCTCTGCAAATTTAAATCCATACAATTCTTTGATAGAAAATATTTTTAATACCTCACAGATATCTCCATTGGCAATAAATCCTGCGGTAGAGGTCTCCGGAAGCCAGAAGTAATTATTCTTCACAATCATAATATAATCGCCCGCAGAAATCTCATTCTCCTGTCCCCTGATATTATACCTTATTTGTTGGTTGTATTCATTTGCCCGTTTGTTAGAGCGCACTATAAAAGCGGTATCTTCAACTCCATTGCTTTCATAGGCAGTTACAATGGCATCTTCAATATCATACCCATCTTCTAAGCGCACAATATCTGTAAAATCAATGTCGAATTGAAAACGATCCCCCTCCTTTTTTAATAAGAACCGCAATGCTGTTGCATTTGCCAAAATGCCTGAATCTTCATGCTGCCGCATCACCTCATCCAACTCAATTCCCGTAACCGTTTTATGATAGTCATAAGTCAACGTATCTTCCTCTAATGCAGGAGAAACCTCTAATTTTACGGGCGGCAACTGTGCAGTATCTCCTATAAAAATTAACTTACAGTTTACACCAGCATACACATACGAGAGTAAATCGTCTAATAAAGAACTTGCATCAAACAATTGCTGATTTTGTTTGCCATCTGGAATCATAGAAGCTTCATCTACAATAAAAATAGTATTGGTGTGCTTGTTGGGTTGCAGGACAAAAGTAATAGCACCATTCGACTGCTTTTTAGGAAAATATATTTTTTTATGAATCGTAAATGCTGGCTTTTTTGCATAAAGCGCAATTACTTTTGCAGCTCTTCCTGTGGGTGCTAATAAAACCGATTTTCTACCTGCAGCCCCCAAAGAATTAACAAAAGTACCAATTGTAGTTGTTTTCCCCGTTCCCGCATATCCTTTTAATAAAAACAAAGCATCCTTATCCGTATTAAAAATAAAAGCACTTAGTAGTGCTAAAAGTTTGCCCTGTTTTACTGTAGGTTCATGTGGGAATTTCTTGAGTAATTCCAGATTAAAATCTAGGGGTTTGTCTATCATAAATTGATTAAAGTATCAAAGATACGCCGATTTGTAAATAAAAGTTTTTATCATTAAAAAAAAATTGTAGATTTGCGACATACCTCAAAAAAAAACATCAAAAATGGGATTATTAGGATTGATTTTAGCTGCAGTATTAGTAGCAGTGCTTATCGCTATTGTAATAGTAAAATATTTACCTTTAAAGTTTAGATGGATTGCCTCTGTTGGCTTGCTTGTCTTAGCAATATTTTTAGGGATTAAAATCTATAATGGCATTATGCAGCCTATCAACTTTAATAAAGATAAAGTTAAAAGATATTCGAAAGTAGTGCGTAATTTGAAAATTATTAGAGATGCAGAAGTAAAGTATTACGAAGCAAATGCTGAGTATACTGCAGACAAAGATTTATTAATCAAATTTATTGACTCTTCTTCTTTGGCACTAACCGTTACCAATACCATTGTAGAAACAGTGAATAGAGGGGGTGGAATTACGGATGAAATAGAAGTTAAAGTAATCGATACCATTGGATATGAAGCGGTATTAAAATACTTTGTAAATAGGGATTATAAAAATATGTTTAAAGTACCTGGAATTGAAGATACAGAATTTGATCTTGAAGTAGGCACTGTAGAGAAAGTACAAGGCTTATTGGTTCCAACTTTCATGGCGAAAACTCCTAAAAATGCACTTTTAGAAGGAATGAATGAATCTCTTGTAAAGCAAGAAGTAGAGCAGCTTGATTCCGATCAAATAAAAGGAGAATTTGTTTCTGTAGGTTCTTTAGAAGAAGTAACTACTGCCGGAAACTGGCCACCTTCATACGATAAGAAAAGTGAACAAAAAGAACAATAATCTTTCTTTGAATACCATAAAGGAAAATAAATTATCCATTCAATTTAATTTGGATGGATTTTCTTTTTCTATTTATAATACTGCATCTAAAAAAGATGTATATTTCTGTGAGCACGACTTTGAAACCGCAAAAACAACTCCAGAAAACCTTTTATTAAAAATTGAGGAAATTTTCAAAACTGATATTCAGTTACAAAGTGACTTTATAAGCATTACCGTAATTCACCAAAACAGCCTTGCTGCTTTAGTACCAAATCGCTTTTTTAATAAGAACAAGCTGGCTTCTTATTTGGACTTTAATGTCAAAACGTTCAGTACAGATTTTATAACTTTTGATACGTTAGAATCCTTAGATTCCAAAAATATTTATATTCCTTACGTGAATATCAACAACTACTTGTTCCAAAATTTTGGAGCTTTTGAATACAAGCATCACCATACGGTTTTAATTGAAAAACTCTTAAAAAGAAATAAGAGCACCGCCAAGACCATGTATGTAAATGTCTCTAAATCTACCTTAGATATTGTAGTACTAGAAAGTGACCAACTATTACTTTGCAATACCTTCTCTTACACTTCTAAGGAAGACTTTGTGTATTACCTCTTATTTGTAGCAGAACAGCTACAATTAGATGTTCTGGAGTTTCCTTTATATTTTACAGGGAAAATTACATTGGAGACCGCGCTTTACAAAAGCAGCTATCAATACATAAAAAATGTGTATTTTTTAGAAAGTACTAATTCTATTTTTAGTGCATTTAAAATACCTTCACACGCTAACTTTATACTACTAGGCTCATGAGAATTATCTCTGGAAAATTAAAATCAAGACGTTTATCTGCCCCCAAAAATCTACCGGTGCGACCTACCACAGATATGGCTAAAGAATCTTTGTTTAATATTTTAAACAATACTTATTTCTTTGATGGCATCTCCGTTATCGATTTATTTTCAGGCACAGGAAACATCAGCTATGAGTTTGCCTCTAGAGGAACCAAAACGATCTATGCCGTAGATGCACATTTTGGATGTATCAAATATATCAATGAAACATCGCAACAGCTGGACTTAGATATTTCTACTTTCAAAAGTGACGTGTACAAATTCTTAGAAAAAACAAATTTAAAAGCCGATGTCATATTCGCGGACCCTCCTTATGATTTTGAGGAAACACAGTTTGTGAAAATCGTAGACCTTGTTTTTGAAAGAGGGCTTTTAAAAGAAGACGGAGTGCTCATTGTAGAACATTCCAAACATACAGATTTGTCTACGCATGAAAAACACATCTATGACAAACGCTATGGAGGTAATGTATTTAGTTTCTTTGAAAATAGCCCTACCGAAGATTAAGACGCTACTCTTGACAAACAAAGGCCATCACTTATAGCAAAGAATTTACAATAGCTGCAATTGAGATATCTTCTGCTTCCGCTTTGTAATTCTTTACAACCCTGTGTGCTAAAATAGGAAGCGCTACCGCCCTTACATCTTCGATGTCTGGTGAGTACTTGCCGTGAATGGCTGCGTGCGCCTTCGCCCCTAAAATAAGGCTCTGAGATGCTCTTGGACCTGCGCCCCAATCTAAATACTTTTGAACTATTTCGGGAGCAGTATCTGACTTTGGTCTTGTTTTACCCACCAATCGGACAGCATATTCAATAACATTATCTGCGATGGGAATTTTTCTAATTAATTGTTGAATGTCAAGAATCTCTTGAGCCGAAAAAACGGAGTCTACCTGCTGATTTATTACTGATGTTGTGGTTTTCACTACCTGAACCTCTTCTTCAAAAGTTGGGTAGGCTAAATTAATAGAAAACATGAAACGATCTAGCTGGGCCTCTGGCAATGGGTAGGTGCCCTCTTGCTCAATTGGATTTTGAGTTGCTAAAACAAAAAACGGCAAATCTAATTTGTAATGATTTCCTGATACGGTTACAGAACGCTCTTGCATGGCCTCTAACAAAGCCGCTTGTGTTTTTGGAGGGGTCCTGTTTATTTCGTCTGCTAAAATAATATTGGAAAACAAGGGGCCTTTAATAAATTTAAACTGTCTGTTTTCATCTAAAATCTCACTCCCTAAAATATCTGATGGCATTAAATCCGGTGTAAATTGAATTCTTTTAAAATCCAAACCTAATGCCTCTGAAACCGTATTTACCAGCAAGGTTTTTGCCAAACCTGGAACTCCAATTAATAGGGAGTGCCCCCCGCAAAAAATAGATAATAACGTGAACTTAACCGCCTCTTTCTGACCGATTATCACTTTTCCTATCTCTCCTTTTAGAGTTTCATATGCAACTACTAAATCTTGAACCGCTTTGGTATCTGACATTAGTTCCTTGTTATCTTTTTCCAATTTTTATCAAAAGAACACGTTTTGTAATCTTCCCCTAATTTAATATAGGTGTCTTTAATTTTATCTTTAGACCACTTCTCGATCGTCTCTTCTTTCTTCTTCTTTAGTGCCAGTGATTGTACCTTTACATAGTCTTCTATCAAATCTGCTATGTGCGTATCTGTGCGATCTCTCATTAAAATGAATTTATACATTTTCTCTCCTCCTCTTGCTTCATCGTAAAAAACATCTGTATATTCTCCCTTATCTAAATCATTCACTCTAGCATACATCGCAGGATCCATTCTTGTCAAATCAAATTTAGTATCTCCTGTGTATCCGTTGATAATAACACCTCCGTTATTCTTAGAATCTTTATCATCTGAGTATTTTTTAACAGCCTCTTCAAAAGTAACTTTTCCTTCTTGGATATCTCTTTTTATTTCTTCTACTTTCAATCGTGTCTCTGACAACCTTGTTTCAGGAATCTCGGGCTGCAATAAAATATGAGAAACCGTCCTTGTATTTCCTTTTATTTTATGCAACTTGATAATATGATATCCAAAAAGTGTTTTAAATGGCTTCGAAATTTCATCTTTCTCTAATGAAAAAGAAACTTCTTTGAACTCTTTTATAAAATTAGACTCCTTAGTAACCTCCATTAAGCCATCATCTCTTGTAACTCCTGGATCTTTAGAATTAATAATTGCCTTCATTCTAAAACTAGCACCGTCTATTACTTCTTTTCTAATTTGTGTCAATTCTTGCAATACTCTTGCCTCTTCCGCTTCTGTAGGAACAGAATTTAAAACAATTTGGGCAAGCTCGATTTCTGCAGTAAATTCTGGCAGCTCACCATTCTCTTTTAAACCGTTAAAATACAACCGCACTTCTTCCGGAGTAACATCTACCTTTTCAGTAATTTTTAACTGTTCTTTTTCTACTAAAATATTGTCTTTTTGTACGTTGTACAATTCCCCTTTTAGGTCTTCTAAATCGTTAAAGCCATAAGCCGAAACAACCTTTTCCAAAGAACCGTATTCTTGCGTGAAAAATTGAATACTTCGATCAACTTTACTATTTACCTCTGCATCTGAAACGGTAACACTATCAATCACCGCATGATGAGAAAGCAACTTTTGCTGCATTAACTCTTCTAGCATTTCACAGTCTGTAATGGTAATCTTCCCCTCACTCCTAAGCTCTATCTCCTGCTTGAACTTTGCAATGTCTGAATCTAAGACGATGTTTTTACCGATTACAACAGCAACACCGTCAATTTTAATTTTCTGGGCGTGTACCTGAAGGGTCGTCGCTATGAAAAAAACAGCGATTAAAAGGGTTTTAGTATACTTTGAAATTATTTTTTTTTGTGGCATCTTTTACTATTATTTTTTCAATCTCTCTTATTAATTCGATTTTACGTTTGTGTAAAATCATTTCTTTAATCGTTGGCATTACGTAGCTTAAAGGCGCAATGTCATTTCTATTTAAAACCTCTTTTATGGCCACCAAATATAGACCTAATGAATCTTGTTTTTGAATGAATTTTGATTTTTTTAACAGATTTTCTTTAGAAAAAGGTAATTTTAATAGGATCTGATCCAATTCTAACCAAACAGAGTCGTTTAATTGAAACATCTTAAAACTTAGTTGCTGTCTTTCTAAAGCTTCTGCAGCTTCTATTGCATCTGATTTAAACAAGGAAATAATCTCTTTTTCAACACTCTTTGATTGATTGAAGTATACATATTTAGATTTAACTAAAACCTCATTCAATTTAAAGTTCTCGTTATTTGCATAATAAAACTGCGCTATCTCCTCCTCCGCTATTACCGTATCAAGCTGCTGTTTTATCAGCTCTTCTTTATAATTATTTATCAGTAAGCTTTCTTTATAATCCTGAACAAGTTGATTAATATTTTTTAAAGATTCTGATGAGTTGTTGTTTACGGCTGCTTTCAGCAATAGTTTTTTTATCGCCCAATTCTGAACGAAACTCTTAATTAAAATCGTGCTATCTTTTGAGGAAATATTTTTTGGTAAAACGTATTTTAAATCTTTCTTGAACAGCTTTTCCGTATTAACAATGGCAACAATATTAGAGACACGGTCTTCTTTTTCTTGCACTTTAAAATAATCACAAGAAGTGAAAAGGGCTACTACAAAAAAGAAAAACAATCCTCTCATTATCTATTTCCGTAAAACTTGATTAATCTTTTTAATTGTTTTTTTCGAATCTTAACGTCACTCTTTCCTCGCAACTCAGAAATCCAATTCTTCTCTAAAAAAATTTGGTAGTCATTCATCACTTCCCCTTTTATATCTTTCAAGGTTTCCGCTTTGTACTTCCCTCTATTCTCTGCAAAGTAAGTTTTCAATGCCAAAGTATCTTTTGAGGACACATTCCATATTTTTTCTTGCATCAATTCAAATAATAACAACCCGTCTTCATATTCTTTTAGTGTGTGTGCATATGCTG
>FUWD013429955.1_pt3 | contig 10397 bp, 12 predicted proteins | sample 1063281 | NCBI WGS metagenome assembly FUWD01 (sample SAMEA79048168, study PRJEB19326) | metagenome | biome: marine
TTACTAAACAGAATTCTAAAACAGGTTTTTATTTACAGGGTGATGTGGGTGTGGGTAAAACTATGATATTGAATTTTTTTTATAATAATTTTGATAAAACTAAACAAAGATTTCACTTTAATGAGTTTATGATTAGTTTTCATGATTTTGTTTTTAAAAATAAAGAAAATAATAAAGAAAATAATAAAGAAAATATTATAGATAAATTTGTTAAAAAATTAAAAAGTAAATCTAAGTTAATTTATTTTGATGAGTTTCAGGTTACCAACATTGTAGATGCTATGATTTTAGGTAACCTATTCAAAAAAATATTTGATGAGAATATAAAAGTTTTATTTACATCAAATGCTAAATTAAAAGATCTTTACAAAGATGGATTGCAACGTGATCAATTTCTTCCCTTTATTAAAATAATGAAAGAAAGATGCTTTCAAGCAAAGTTAATAATTGAAGAAGACTATAGAAAATCCTCAAAAAATAAAAATGAAAGATATTTTTTTCCATTAAATGAAACAATAAATTTTAAACTTAATAAGTTTTTTAGAAAAATAACAAAAAATCTTCCTAACAAAGAAATGACCTTAATTATTAAAAGTAGAAAGTTTATTATTAAGAATTATTTTAATGGAATAGCACGTTTTGATTTTAAAGAACTATGTTCTAAAAATATTGGAGCAGAGGATTATATAAAAATAGCTGAAGTGTGTAATTTTATCGTTATAGAAAATATTCCTATTTTTAATATTGATAATTCTAATCAACAACAAAGATTTATTACACTAATTGATATTCTTTATGAAAAAAATATACCTTTAATGATATCATCTCAATTACAATTAGATTTATTAAGTTCCTCGGAGGATTTAAAAAAAATATTTAAAAGAACTATTAGTCGATTATATGAATTAACATCTATCAAATATAACAAGCTATGAGACAAGAATTTTTTAATTTAGAATTAGATACAAATGGTCAAAGTTTTTATGAATTTACCAACCAAACAAATCAATGGGTTAATGATAATGAGTTTAATAATGGAATTATCAATATAAGCATTCAACACACTAGTGCTTCATTAATAATACAAGAGAATGCAGACCCAGATGTTCAAACTGACTTAATAAATTTTTTTAATAAGCTCGTGCCAATGGATAATTCCCTTTATATCCATACAGCTGAAGGAAAAGATGACATGCCTGCACACATTAAGTCCGCGTTAACTAATAATCAAATCTCTTTGAGTGTTAAAAACAATGAGTTATTACTTGGAACTTGGCAGGGGTTATATCTTTTTGAGCATAGAATTGAGAAACAAAAAAGATTGATTGTTCTTCATTATTTAGGTGATTAGCTTTTCTTAATTGTTTTAAAAGCGTCTAATGCAGCATTTCTTGCTTCAGCATGGTCTACAATTGGTTTTGGATAATCTGACACCTACAATAACTTTAATCTGCTCTTGGTATTTGTTTTCTAGTTCCCATGGCTTATATAAAAATTTATTAGGCATGTTTTTAAGTTCTGGAACCCATTTCTTTGTATAAATTCCATCTTTGTCAAATTTTTCACCCTGAAGAATAGGGTTAAATATTCTAAAATAAGGAGCTGCATCGGCACCACAGCCTGCAACCCATTGCCATTGGGCAACGTTACTAGCTTCATTATAATCAACCAAACAATTTTTAAAATGTTTTTCACCCTCGTTCCAATGAATTCTTAAATGCTTTACAAGAAAAGAAGCAACAATCATTCTTACTCTATTGTGCATCCATCCTGTTTCATACAGTTCTCTCATCCCAGCATCAACAATGGGATATCCTGTCATACCTGTTTTCCAAGCTTTAAGAAATTTATCATTTTTAACCCAAGGAAAATTATCAAAATCTTTTCTAAGGTTGCCTTTTAGCATTTGTGGGAAGTAATTAATTAAACTATGAGAAAATTCTCTCCATCCCAATTCATTAATATATTTTCTATATCCCATCTTTTTAATTTTAATTTCTTCACATTTTTTCCAAATTGCCTCTACATGTATTTGACCAAATTTTAAAAAAGGAGATAACTTGGAGGTTCCATTAACACCTGGAATATCTCGTGCTTCACCGTAGCCCTCAATTCTATTATTTATTAATTCTTGTAAATATTTTTTAGCTTCTTGTTCAGATGGATTCCAATATTTCTCAAACTTCTTATACCAATCTTTTTTAGGTAAAATTTCTTTTATAGAAATTGATTTTTTAAATATGTTTATTTTTTTTACTTTTGATTTAACTTTTATAAATTTAGAAGGTACTTTTGAGATATAAAGTTGCTCAGTTTTTTTCCAAAAAGGAGTGAATACTTTATAAGGTGTGCCATCATCTTTAGTCATTTCCTGAAATTCTACAAGAATATTTCCTTTAAAATATTTATATTGAACTTCATTTTTAATGAATAGATCTCTTATCTTTTTACCTTTATTAATTACATCTGGTTCATACACTTTACTCCAATAAACAGTAACATCATCTTTCTTCTTTAAATTTGACAATATCTCTAGTTCATCACCTAATTGAACTTCCAATGTAATATTTAACTTTTTTAGATCTAGGTTAAAATTTTCTAAAGCTTTAGAGATCCACCATTTTTGAGCTTCTCTTTTTTTATCAAAATTTTTTGGGTTATAAATATAAAGAGCACTTACAAACTCATGATTTTGAGTTGCAATAGCTAAGGCTTCATTATCTTCAATTCTAAAATCTTCTCTTATCCAAACAACAGCTTTTTTTGTCATATTTACTTAGATTTTTTGCAATCCATCGCTTAGTAGCTTTTGGTACATTGCATTATCAGTTAAACCCTCACAACCAAATAAAAGTACATTTGATTGTTCATTTAACTCTAACTTATCTAAGTATTCTTTATTGTTAAATGAGCCTATTAACGCAATTATACCTGGCACAGCACATTCACCAGCTATTATTTTTTCATCAGATAAATGTTTTTCTGCTAGCAGTGCAACAGTAGTTGAGATTGCTTCATCAGGTACGGTTAAGCAGTAGTTAGTAGAATTTTTTAAAATTTCCCAGGCAATACTTGAAACATCTCCACAAGACATTCCACCCATTATTGTTTCTTTTTTTATATCAACAGTTGTAGGTTTATTATTCTTAATGCTTTGAAATACACAGTCTGCATTTTCTGGCTCAACAGTAATAAACTTTGGGATATTTTTAGATAATTTTGCAAAGCCAGCGATCATTGCCGCTGCCATTCCCCCAACACCTGCTTGAAGAAATACGTGTGTTATTGAATTTGAGTTTATTTCATCTAAAATTTCTTTAACCATTATTGTGTACCCAGCCATAATCAATTTTGGTACTTCTTTGTAACCTTCCCAAGACACATCTTGTACAATTTCCCAATTATTTGCATTAGATTGTTTGATGCATTCCTTTAATGAATTGTCGTAATTCCCTTTAACTCTAATAACCTCAGCATCTAGATTACGCATAGCTTCAGCTCTAGACTCACTAACAAATTCACTTATAAATATTTTACATTTTAAACCTAGTCTTTGTGCACCCCATGCAACTGATCTTCCATGATTTCCTGCTGTAGCTGTCGAAACTGTTATGTTCTTTTTTTCACTTGCAATTTTGTAAACAGCAAAGGCTCCACCTAATGCTTTAAATGACTTAAGTTCAAATCTTTTATCTTCATCCTTGTAGTAAATATTTTGGAATTTTAATTCATCATTTAATTTGTTTAATTTAATCAGTGGAGTAGGAGCATAGTTATCCCAACTAGATATAGCCTCTATCGCTTCATCTATAAATTTTTCTGGTAATTGAGTGAGTATATTTTCTTTATTAAAATTATACTCTTTATTTTCTAAAAATGATGTAATAGACCAAAGATCTTTCTGAAGGATTGATTTCATTTATTAACAATCAAGAGTGCTATTTTTTTCCCAGTGAGTTACTGAGCTTTTTTTATCAAACTTTTCTTCTTGATTAAAATCTTTAATTTCAGATCTTTTTAATTTTAGATAGCTTTTAATAGTATCACCACCAAATGCTTCTTCAATTTCTTTACTATTTTCTAGTTGATCCAATGCATCTTCAATTATGTTAGGTAATTTTTTTAGATTAGGGTAATTTTTATGATCAGTATACATATTGCAAGATAAGGGTTCACCAGGATCTATTTTATTATTTATTCCATGTAAACCAGCAGCTATTACTCCAGCTTGAAGTAAATAAGGATTTACTGCTCCATCCATTAACCTTAATTCAAATCTACCTTTATCTGGAATTCTTATCATATGAGTTCTATTGTTTCCTGTATAAGAAATACTACTAGGTGACCATGTAGCTCCCGATTTTGTTGGTGGTGCATTTATTCTTCTATAACTATTAATTGTCGGATTAAAAAATGCAGTCAAAGGCTGAGTAAGTTTCATAATTCCACCTAGAAAATTATATGCTAATTTGCTCAAACCTAATTTGTCTCCATTATCTAGAAATTTATTAATTTTTCCATTCCATAAAGAAATGTGAGCATGACAGCCATTACCTGTTAGATTGCTAAAAGGTTTTGGCATAAATGTTGCTCTCAAACCATGTTTTTCAGCTAATGATTTAACCATATACTTAAAAAACACATGTCTATCAGCTGTAGTTAAACAATCTGTATAATCCCAATTCATTTCAAACTGGCCATTAGCATCCTCATGATCATTTTGGTATGGGTTCCAACCCATGGTAATCATGCTATCACATATTTCTTTGATTAAATCATATCTCCTCATTAAAGCAGACTGATCGTAACAAGGTTTTGATTGAGTGTCTCTAGTATCAGCAATTTTGCTACCATCTTCTGATATCAAAAAATATTCACATTCTACACCTGACTTCATGACTAAATTCTTTTTATTCAATTTATTGATTTGCTCTTTGAGCATTACTCTAGGTGAAGCCTTTACAGGTTTACCATACATATATAAATCAGAAGCTAACCAGCCAATTTCTTTGTTCCAAGGTAATTGAATTAAACTGTCAGGATCTGGTAGTGCAAACATATCCCCATCTGCAGGAGACATATCTAGCCACGTTGCAAATCCAGCAAAGCCGGCTCCATTTTTCTGCATGTCAGCAATAGCCTGTGCTGGAACTAATTTTGATCTTAAGACACCAAAAAAGTCCACAAAACTAATTAAAAAATACTTAATTTTTTTAGTTTTTGCAATTTTAGATAAATTTTTAGGCATGTTTTATTTCTTAATTTACAACTGTTAATTAATCTTCACAATACTATTTTTTATCTTTTACTCCAGGTATCCAGCTAGTTCCTGCTAATGGAACTCTTGCCATAGCAGCAGATTCAACTGTAAGTGCACATAAATCTTCAGGCTCTAAATTATGTAAATCATTTTTACCAGACGCTCTAGCTATTGTTTGAGCTTCTAGCGTCATTACTTTTAAATAATTTGATAAACGTCGTCCACCAGCAACAGGATCAAAACGTTTCATTAGCTCAGGTTTTTGAGTTGTAATTCCTGCTGGATCATTTCCTTCATGCCAATCATCGTAAGCTCCTGCGGTAGTTCCTAATTTATTATATTCTTTTTCCCACTTAGGATCATTATCTCCTAATGCAATCATTGCAGCAGAACCAATTGAAACTGCATCAGCTCCAAGAGCCATTGCTTTAGCAACATCAGCACCATTTCTAATTCCACCAGATATAATTAATTGAACTTTTCTGTGTTGATCTAAATCCTGTAGTGCGTCTACAGCAGGTCTAATACATGCTAAAGTAGGTTGACCTACATTTTCTATAAACACTTCTTGAGTAGCAGCTGTTCCACCTTGCATTCCATCTAAAACAACAACATCTGCACCAGCTTTAACAGCAAGAGCAGTATCATAATATGGTCTTGCTCCTGCAATTTTAATGAATATTGGAACTTTCCAACCTGTGATTTCTCTTATTTCTAAAATCTTAATTTTTAAATCATCAGGACCTGTCCAGTCAGGATGTCTACATGCAGACCTTTGATCTATACCCTTGGGTAAAGTTCTCATTTCAGCAACTCGATCACTAATTTTTTGACCTAATAACATTCCACCACCACCAGGTTTTGCACCTTGTCCTATAACAATTTCAATAGCATCTGCTTTTCTAAGGTCATTTGGATTCATTCCATATCTAGAAGGTAAGAGTTGATAGACTAAATTTTTAGACTGTCCTCTTTCTTCTGGTGTCATTCCACCATCACCAGTAGTTGTAGATGTACCAGCCATACTTGCTCCACGTCCCAAAGCTTCTTTGGCTCTACCTGATAATGCACCAAAGCTCATTCCTGCAATTGTAATAGGAATATCTAGCTCTAAAGGTTTTTTTGCATAACGTGTTCCTAAAGTTACTTTTGTACTACAAGTTTCTCTATATCCTTCTAAAGGATATCTAGACATTGAAGCACCAAGAAAAAGTAAATCATCAAAGTGAGGAAGTTTTCTTTTTGAACCACCACCCCTGATATCATAAATTCCTGTTGCTGCTGCTCGTCTTATTTCTGAATTTGTATATTCATCAAAAGTCCATGATATACGAGGATGAGTTTTTTTATTATCTGACATTATTAATAACTCGATACATTATCGATATTAAAGTTATACAGCTTTCGTGCCGAACCATATCTCTTAAAACTATCTGGTTTAATATTTTTTATTTCACTTTTTTTTAAAAGAGCTGAAATTTTATTTAAATGTTTCTTTTCCATTTTTTTTTCTATGCAATCCGCACCCAAAGATTTAACTGATCCTTTAACAAAAATATCTGTTTCATAAAGACTATCACCCAAAGCTTCACCAGCATCACCACAAACTAACATTGTTCCAGATTGAGCCATAAATGCAGACATATGACCAACCGAACCTTTAACCACAATATCTACTCCTTTCATTGAAATACCACATCTTGAACTAGCATCTCCATCAATTACAAGTAATCCACCATGAGCAGTAGCACCTGCAGATTGTGAAGCATTACCTTTAACATGTACTGTTCCAGACATCATATTTTCAGCAACACCTGTTCCAACATTTCCATCTATTGTTACATGTGCTTTTTGGTTCATACCTGCACAATAATAACCAACATGTCCTTTGATTAAAACTTTCATTTCTTGGTCTAATCCAGCACATAATGCGTGACTTCCTTCAGGATTTATAATTACAAAGTCTCTATCATTTTTTTTATTATCTAAATTTTGTAAAGTATTATTAATTTCTCTTAATTTCTTTTTTTTTAAATCTAATTTCATTAATTTCCCCACGAGTAAACAATACCAGGTTCAGGTTCAAAAATTTTTGCACTATTTACATCTGGTAAATGTGCCATTGCTTGAAATTCTGATGCTATTGCAACATAGTTTTTTGTTTCTGCTATTACGGCAGGTTTACATGCTATTTCATCTCTAACAACTGCAAAACCTTTTCTAGTTCCTGCAATAAAAGTATAAAAACCATCTAAATCTTTAAGACCCGATGTAAGTGTATCTTTTAAAGATTTATTATTTGATAAACTGTTAGAAACATATCCTGCTGCAACTTCAGTGTCATTTTCAGAGTTAAAGACATTACCTTTTTTAGTAAGCTCTCTTCTTAAATTATTATGATTTGATAAAGATCCATTATGAACCAAACATTCATCTTCTCCAGTTGAGTAGGGGTGTGATCCATCAGTAGTGATTGCACTTTCGGTAGCCATTCTTGTATGACCTATTCCATGAGTACCACTAAAACTATCTAATTTAAATTTTTTTACCACATCTTTAGGGTTGCCAACTTGTTTGAATATTTCTATTGATCGCCCATACCCAACTATAGATACTTTAGGAAAATTAGAATTAATTATTTCAATTACTTTTTTTGGCTGTTCTAGAGTTTTTAGAATTACATGGTCTGAGATTTGAGTAAGTTTAGCTTTTTTAAGTTTTTTAGATATTTCTTTTTTAAATTTATTAAAGTCTAAGTCATTAATGCATAAAGAAAATTTATAAACTTTTTTAGCTTCATCTTTATAGATAGCAAAGCCAGCACTGTCTGGTCCACGAGATTCCATATTATTAATCATGCCAGATAGCATCTTTCCTAAATTTTTTTCAAATTTTTTAGTTTTTAAGTAGATGCCAACAATTCCACACATAAATTTTTTTAAGTTTATTTTATTAAAGACAGTAGAAAATCTTTATAGTAGAAAATATTTCCTACTACAATGATGATAATAGCTGCTATCACTCCATATTTTGCTTTTGGAAAAACGACACCTCTCATTTTACTTGGTCTGTGATCTTCGTTATTATTTCTATCCATGATTGTATAATTTTTGTAAAAAAAAAGGGCGCCACAATTAAGTAGCGCCCAAATTTTTAGTTGATATTACCAGTCGGTAATATTGCTCTTATGATCATTAGCACCATGTCTTTTTCTTGCTAATCTTGAAAGTTTTTCACTCTCAGATCTAGCAGTTAAAACATGCCAGCCAATCCAAAAAACTACACCAAGAAAAACTAGTAAAGTTTCAGTGGATCCAGCCCCCGGATAAACTGCTCCGACAACCTCTTTTGCACTTAAATGATCTATCCAGTTTGTAACTGTAGCCATATTTTTTCTCCTTTACCTAGTTGAAGAGGCGACCGCTTTTTCAGCTTCTCTATCGTCCTCCATTATTTCATAGTCTAGTCCTGCTATTTCAACTTCACGCGGTATTCTTAATTTACCAAAAGCGCTTAGTATTCTAGCAATAACGTAGCCTGGTAACATTCCAAGAACTCCGAACATTATAATTGCTCCAAGGAATTGTCCCAGTGGATTGATTGATGCATAAGTTGATCCGTCCCACATAGCTCCAACACTGTATCCAGATGAAGGATAGCCATTTAAAACAAATCCACAAATTATAAGACCAACAACGCCTGCATAACCATGCACTGCTACTGCACCAACTGCATCATCGATTTTGAACTTACGTTCAACCCAGTAATGCATTTTGTATGCAATAACTACACCGATCGCACCAATAAGCATTGCTTGTATCGGGTGATACAAATCATTACCTGCAGATGCACAGATGATACCAGCCAGTCCACTTGAGTAAGTCCAGAAAGGATCACCTTTAGCGACCACGTATCCAGCCAATAATCCACCTGATAATGACATCAAGAAGTTATAGGTTATTCCACTCAGTGTGGTTGGGGTTACATATATGTTTGTTGCTGTCCAGTATGTTACACCTTCCATTCCATACTCAGGTCCAAGATCAAATATCGGTATATTACATGCCGCATAAAATCCCCAGAAACCAGTATAGATTAAAAATAATCCAACCGTTACTAGCCATGGGTTTCTTGGTCCTATATTTCTTGGTTCACCACTTGATGAGAATTTTCCAATTCTAGGTCCTAAAACGATTAGAACACCTAAAGCAAACCCACCCGCAATTGCGTGAATTACTCCTGATGCATAAGCGTCATGATATCCTAAAATTTTAAGCATCCATCCATCAAAGTGCCATCCCCAAGCAGCATCAATTACCCAGAAACACGAACCTATTGCAATTGCTAAAATACCAAATGCAAAAGTTGTAATTCTTTCAATGATTGCTCCTGAAACGATAGAAGCAGCTGTCCATGAAAATAGTAAGAATGCAGCCCAGAATACTCCACTTATACGGTCACCTAAGTTAACCGCCATAAATTCAGTATTTGCCACATACCATTTTGCACTAAAAGTACTTTCGTCAGTAATTAATGCTGTACTCTCATTCATTATTGAAGGTGCTATTCCCGGTCCTGTTGGGAATGCCCAGTAAATCCACCAACCAAAGAAAAACCAAGTTACCGTTACTAACGGTATTACCATAGTATTTTTCATTAAAGTATGTTGGTGATGTTTATAACGTGAAGCTCCAACTTCATACATACAGAAACCGACGTGAATTAAAAACATCAGTACTACTGTTACCCAGTAGTAAAACTCTGTAAATATAACTGTAAGAGCACCTAATTGGTCAGTCATAATCTCTCTCCTTATTAGTTTAAGGGAGCCTATAAAATTTTATGAGATGTGACAAACTAAACAGTGCTTAAAAAACCCCTAAAAACCTAGATTATTAAAAATTAATCAACTTATGAGTGAGGAATTAGAATTTTAAGTATGCTTTTTTCAAATCAACAAGAGGGTGTTTTGGAGACATTTGAAACTTAACTAAAAGCTCTCTTGCAATCATATCTCTATCTTGTTGGTTGTTTGGTAATTTAATTGATTTTGGAATTGTAACCCAACCATTTGCATTTCTACAAAATACAGCAGGTCTATCCTCTTCATAACCCATATGAACATCTTCTAGCCAGT
>FUWD013025836.1_pt1 | contig 10395 bp, 21 predicted proteins | sample 1063281 | NCBI WGS metagenome assembly FUWD01 (sample SAMEA79048168, study PRJEB19326) | metagenome | biome: marine
AAAAAATCTTCGTATTGTAAAGGCTGATGTACCTTTGTCTGAAGTTTTTAATTACGCAGATACACTTAGAAACTTGACACAAGGCAGAGCATCATATACAATAGAACCTTCGTATTACGAGAAAGTACCGGAAGAGTTATTATTAAAAATATTAGGAATTTAATTGGATAAGGAGGTGTAGCATGGGAAAAGAAAAATTTATAAGGACAAAACCCCATCTCAATATCGGCACTATTGGCCACGTTGATCATGGTAAAACAACATTGACTTCGGCAATAACTTCGGTTTTAGCGGCTCAAGGTAAGGCTAAAGCACTTAAGTTTGAAGATATTGACAAAGCACCGGAAGAGAAGGAACGCGGAGTAACTATCAATATTGCTCACGTTGAATATGAAACTGATGCTCGTCATTATGCTCACATTGATTGCCCAGGTCACGCTGATTATATCAAGAATATGATTACTGGTGCAGCGCAAATGGATGGAGCAATTTTAGTTGTGGCAGCTACTGATGGACCTATGCCGCAAACAAGAGAACATATTCTCCTAGCTCGTCAGGTAAATGTTCCAGCAGTTGTTGTTTTCATCAACAAGGTTGATCAAATGGAAGATGCCGAGTTAGTTGAATTAGTAGAAGAAGAAATCAGAGATTTACTTACTAAGTATGAATTTCCTGGTAAAGATATTCCTATTGTTAAAGGTTCGGCCTTAAAGGCAATGGAATGTGGATGCGGGAAAGAAGATTGTCCAAATTGTAAACCGATTAATGATTTAATGAAGGCTGTAGATGAGCATATTCCTACACCAAAAAGAGATGTTGATAAACCATTTCTTATGGCTGTTGAAGATGTTTTCTCAATCTCTGGACGGGGAACAGTAGTTACCGGAAGGATTGAAAGAGGAAAAGTTAAAGTCGGTGAAGAAATAGGATTAATAGGAATTCGTCCTGAAATTACTAAGACAGTTGTTACTGGAGTTGAAATGTTTAGAAAACTTCTTGATGAAGGTCAAGCTGGAGATAACGTTGGTTTGCTGTTAAGAGGTGTAGAAAAAGAGGGCGTTGAAAGAGGAATGGTTGCGGCTAAGCTTGGCTCAATTACGCCTCATACTAAGTTCAAGGCTCAAATGTATGCATTAAAGAAAGAAGAAGGTGGAAGACATACTCCTTTCTTTGCAGGATATAGGCCACAATTTTATTTCCGTACTACTGATGTTACTGGAACATGCCAATTACCTAAAGGGGTAGAAATGGTTATGCCAGGAGATAATGTAGTATTGGAAATTACATTGATTCAGCCAGTAGCAGCAGAAAAAGAATTAAGGTTTGCTATTCGTGAAGGTGGAAGAACAGTAGGAGCTGGAGTAATAACAGAGGTTATTGAATAAAAGGAATAAACCACAAACAATAAGTGGTTAAAGGCATGGACTATGCTTAGGTTAAGAATAAAATTAAAAGCGTTTGATCATAGGATTTTGGATCAGTCTGCACAAGAAATAGCTGAAGTAGCTACACGGACTGGAGCAAAAGTTTATGGTCCCATGCCTGTACCTACGAAGAAAAAGATTTTTACTGTTAATCGCTCCACTAACGTTAATAAAAAATCACGTGAGCAATTTATGTTAGCAATTCATAAGCGCATTATCGATTTGGATAAACCAACACCAAAGACAATCGATGCTTTAAGAAAGCTAAATTTGCCTGCAGGAGTTAGTGTAGAGATTAAGCAAGAGGTGTAGCTGAAGAAGCTTCGAGAATAATGATCATAGGAGTAATACAGATCAGGCATTTGTATTGTCTGGGAGTATTACTTTTGTTTACAATTGTGAGGAAGAGCATGATTAGAGAAATTTACGGAAAAAAAATTGGAATGACTCAACTCTTTGATGAAGAAGGTAATCTTTTGCCTACTACTTTAATAGAGGTGGAACCAGTTTATGTTTTGGAGAAAGTAACCTATTCTAACCAAACAAAGGCTAAAATTGGTTGCTTCAAAATTAAAGAGGCGCGAATTGGTAAAATGAAGAAACCAGTGAAAGGGTACTTTGATAAATTAGGTATAGAGCCTTGTAAACTGATTAGAGAAGTAGAGGTTGAAGAAGGTGCTGATTTTTCATTTTCATCTTCAGATGTTAAAGAACAACCTCAGGAAGAAGTCCAACAAGTTCAAAATGAAGTTAAGGAAGAGACTACAGAAGTTAAAGAAGAGATTACAGAAGCCAAACCTTCTGATTCTGAAGAAATAGATAAGAGTGAGAGTGTGGAGGAAGAAAAGCCAGTTAATCCTCGTCAATTTGGTGTGGAGATTTTTGAAGTTGGTGAAAAGATAGATGTAAGGGCTAAGACTAAAGGAAAAGGTTTTGCTGGAGGTATGAAACGACATGGTTGGAGTGGGCAACCGGCGGCACATGGACATACGATGCATAGGCGTCTGGGCTCAGCTGGAGCTTCAGCTTATCCTTCAAAAATAATTAAAGGTCTTGGTATGCCAGGACATATGGGTAATTGTTTTCGTGTAACTAAGAATTTAAAGGTTCTGAAGATTGATAAAGAGAAAGATCTTATTTTTCTTCAAGGGAATGTTCCAGGTGCTAGAGGAGCAATTGTAAATTTAAAAAAATAAAATAAGTTTTTAGGTATTTAGAATGAAAAAGAAAGAGATTAGCAAAAGTAGTACTAAAAAGAAATCAATTAAGAAGACTGTTACAAAACCAAAGAGTTTAAGCTTACCAGTTCTAAATATTCAAGGTAAAGAAGTAGAACAAATTGAGTTAGAAACAAAAGTTTTTGATGGTAAGATTTCTGAAGCCCTTCTTCATCAAGCAGTAGTAGCGTATTTAGCTAATCAAAGAAAGGGATTGGCTTCAACTAAAACTAGAGGTGAAGTTCAAGGTAGCACAGCAAAGCCTTGGCGGCAAAAAGGTACCGGACGAGCAAGAGTAGGTTCAATTCGTTCTCCTCTTTGGCGTGGGGGTGGAGTTACCTTTGGTCCTAAACCACGGTCTTATTATAAGGAGCTGCCGCATAAGATGAAAACTATGGCATTAAAGAGTGCACTTAATGCTAAATTACGAGATAAAGAAATCTTAATCCTTAGCGATATAAGTATTAGTTCACATAAAACTAAGGATTTTTCTAAAATTCTTAAAAGTTTGAAATTAGATGGAATAAAGATTCGATTAATAGCTAGTAAAGTAGAAAATGATCTTAAACTAGCAACTCGCAATATAAAGAAAGTATTGTTAGCTAAAGCTAGTGATGTTCATACTAAAGAGGTTATTGATTGTAAAAATTAGTTTTAACTAAAGGTGCTTTAAGAGATATGGAAGAGAGGGTTAAAAAGTGTCTATCGTAAAAAGCGTATATTCAATTATTAAGTCACCAATAGTTACAGAGAAGTCCGCTCGTGATTCTGCTCTCAGGAAGTATACTTTTAAAGTTGATAGAGATGCTAATAAAATAGAAATAAAACGGGCAATAGAAAAATATATAAGGTTAAAGTTGCGAGAACTTCAGCTATGATGGTTAAGGGCAAAACTAAAAGACTTAGATCTAATCAAGCAGGGAAGACTGTTGATTGGAAGAAAGCTATTGTTACTTTAAGAGAGGGATTTGAAATTAAAATTACATAAATATGGGATTAAAAAAGTTTAGACCAATAACGCCTTCACAGAGATTTAAGGTAATTTCTGATTTTGCTGAAATTACTAAAAGTCAACCCGAGAAGTCTCTAACTACTAGCTTAAAAAAGAGTGGTGGTAGAAATAATCGCGGTAGAATAACAGTCAGACGTAGAGGTGGAGGAAATAAGCGCAAATATCGGATTATAGATTTTAAAAGAAATAAATTTGATGTTCTTGGTGATGTAGCAGCTATTGAGTATGATCCTAACCGTAGCGCTCGTATTGCTTTAATAAAGTATCCTGATTCTGAATTAAGATATATTATTTGGCCAGATAAGCTAAAAGTTGGAGATAAAATAATAAGCGCAGCTGATTCCCAGGTAGATATAAAGCCTGGAAACTGCATGAAATTAAAACATATGCCTATGGGGACTGTAGTCCATAATATAGAGATGAATCCAGGTAAAGGTGGGATTTTAGCTAGAAGTGCAGGTAGTTCTGCTCAGCTTATGGCTAAAGAAAAAGGATATGCACAATTGCGTATGCCATCTAGTGAGATTCGTTTATTAAAAGAAGATTGTCGTGCCACTGTAGGGCAGATGGGCTTAATAGAGCATGCTTCGTTTAGGCATGGCAAAGCTGGCAAAATACGTTGGTTAGGTAGACGTCCTAAAGTAAGAGGCGTAGCTATGAATCCGATTGACCATCCTCATGGTGGTGGTGAGGGAAAGGCTGGACAAGGTAATCCTCATCCAGTTACTCCTTGGGGAAAACCTACTAAAGGTGCAAAAACTAGAAATCCTAGAAATAGGAGCAGTAAATATATTATTAAGAGAAGAGCTAAAAAAAGGAAATCTAAAAGATGAGTCGTTCATTAAAAAAAGGTCCGTTTATTGATCCTAAGTTGTTAAAAAAAGCTCGTGCATCTAAAGGAGAGGGGAGTCGTAAAGCTATAAAGACTTGGTCGCGTAGTTCAATGATTGATCCTGAGTTTGTAGGGCTTACATTTGCAGTTCATAATGGTAGAAAACATATTCCAGTTTTTGTAACTGAAGGGATGGTTGGTCATCGTTTGGGTGAATTTGTGCCAACTAGAATATTTAAACAACATGGTGGTATAAAAGCCAAGAAAGCAATACAGAAGAAATAAGGTTAGAAGAGTTTATTATGATAGCTAGAGCAGAAGCAAAATACGTTAGGATTTCTCCGACAAAGGTTCGACCAGTTATTGCCTTGATAAAAAATGGAAAGGCAATTGGAACAATGGCTAAGTTGGCATTAATTAATAAAAAAGGTGCTTATCATTTAAACAAAGTGTTAAAGTCAGCTGTGGCTAATGCTAAAGTTAAAGGGTATGACGAGAGTAGACTATTTATTCATAAAGTTGTAGCCAATCCTGGCCCAGTTTTAAAGAGGCATCGTGCAGCTTCTTTTGGTCGAGCAACAATGATTCGGAAGAGGACAGCACATATTTTAATAGAATTGGGAAGTTCAGAAAAATTAATTAAAGGAGTAAACAAGAAATAAGCTTATGGGACAAAAAGTTCACCCTTACATATTAAGAATTGGATTTGGTAAAGATTGGCTTTCACGTTGGTTTACTCCTAAAAAGAGAGAATTTGCTGATTTTTTAGAAGAAGATGTAAAGATAAGAGAACATGTTAAGAGAAGTTATTCTAGAGGTTCAGTAGCTACGATAGTGGTAGAAAGAGTATCCTTAGGAATTGTAAAAATTAGAATAAGAACTTCAAGGCCTGGAGTTATTATCGGCAGACGTGGTCAAGATATTGAACGAGTAAAAGCAGAGTTGGGTAGAATGACCAAAAAAGAAATTATTATTGATGTAGAAGAAGTTACTGAACCGGCGTTAGAAGCACAATTAGTTGCTGAGATGATTGGCTTTCAACTTATTAGACGAGTACATTTTAGAAGGGCAATGAAAAAAGCTATACAGCAAACAGTTTCTGCTGGTGGAGAGGGAATAAAGATAAAATGTTCAGGTCGTTTAGGCGGAGTAGAAATTGCGCGTAAAGAGTCTTATAAACATGGTAAAGTACCTTTACAAACTTTTCGGGCTGATATAGATTATGGATTCTATATCGCTAGGACTACTTATGGAGCTATAGGAATCAAAGTATGGATTTATAAAGGCGAGAAGAGATTAGGACATTATTTAATTAAAGAGAATCAAAAGAATTAATTATGCTTATACCTAAGAGAGTCAAATATAGAAAAACTCAACGTGGAAGACGCAAAGGTCTTGCTGTTGCTGGTTCCAAAGTTTCCTTTGGTGAGTATGGAATAAAAGCTTTAGGCCCAGCATGGCTTAAAAACACTCAGATTGAAACTGTAAGAATTATTCTTACTAGGCGTTTGAGAAGAGGTGGGAAGTTGTGGATAAGGGTTTTCCCTGATAAACCAGTAACAAAAAAACCTGCTGAGTGTCGTCAAGGTAAAGGTAAGGGCGAAGTCGAAAGTTGGGTAGCAGTCATAAGAAGAGGAAGAGTTTTATTTGAATTAGGAGGAATTCCTGAAGATTATGCTAGAGCATCGTTTCGTTCAGTTGCTTATAAATTACCCTTTAAGACTACATTTGTAACTAGAAAACGATAAATATTAAAGATAAATAAGGAAGGATAAATAGAAAGATGAAGATTGAAGAATTACAAGGGTTATCAAAACAAGAATTACAAGCTAAGTTAGACGATTTGAATAAACAGCTTATGGAATTACAATTTAAGCGTCGTAGTGGAGTGGAAAAACCGCATTTGTTTAAAGTGGTCAAAAAAGATATTGCTCGTATTTTTACGGTTTTGAATGAAAAAAAGGAGATTTCAGCGTAATCTCTGTTAAAACAAGGAGCCGATAGTGAAAAAAGGTAAAGTCGTAGAAGGCGTGGTTACTTCTGATAAGAGTGATAAAACTATTACTGTTTTAGTAAAGTTAAAATCTTCGCATCAGCTGTATAAAAGACCAGTAACAAAGCAAAAGAAATTTAAAGCTCATGATGTTAAAAATGAAGCTAAAAATGGTGACCGGGTGAAAATAATTGAATGTCGACCTTTTTCTAAAGACAAGTGCTTTAGACTACTTGAGATTGTAAAATGATTTATACTAGAACCAGACTAGATGTAGCTGATAATAGTGGAGCAAGAAATATTTCTTTTATTAGTGTTATTGGTAAAAAAAATAAGGATCATGCTGACATTGGTGATGTTATTACTGCAAGTGTTAAAATTGCTACGCCTAATGCTGCAATAAAAAGGTGAAGTTGTTAGAGCGGTGGTGGTAAGAACACGTTATCCCATTAAGAGAAAGGATGGTTTAGCTATTAAATTTGATAAGAATGCTTGTGTAATAATTGATAAGCAAGGTAATCCTCGGGCAACAAGAGTTTTTGGTCCGGTAGCAAGAGAGCTTAGAGATAAATTTAGTAAGATATTATCTTTAGCTCCAGAGGTTATCTAGCTGTGAGTATATAGTACATAGTATATAGTATCGAGTTTTTTGATTAAAGAATTACACAATACTCATGGCTTGATACTGAAAAAAAGGAAAAAGATGGGTTTAGCAATTAAGAAAGGTGATAAAGTTATAGTTATCGCTGGCAAAGGTAAGGGTAAAACTGGAAAGATTTTAAGAATCAGCGCTAAAACTAAACGAGTTATAGTTGATAATGTAAATTTAGTAAAAAACATGTTCGTCGTCGTTCTGAAAATGAAACTGGAGGAATAAAAGAAATTCCAGCAACTATTAACATTTCTAATGTAGCATTATTTTGTGGTAGTTGTAATAAAGGTGTAAGATTCGGCGTGAAGATAGCCGACGATAAGAGTAAAACAAGGATTTGTAAAAAATGTCAGAAGCCAATTTAGAGAAAAAATACGTACCGCGTTTGCTTACGATGTATAGAGAGGAAATTACTCCTCAATTAAAGGATAAGCTTAAATGTAGCAATGATCTTGCTGTGCCTCGCTTGATAAAGATCGTTGTAAATATGGGTGTTGGGGCAGCTATTACTGATTCTAAGATTATCGAAAAAGCAGCTGAGGAATTAGGAATAATTACTGGTCAAAAAGCTAAGATATGTCGTTCTTGTAAGCCAATATCTAATTTTAAACTACGAGAAGGACAAGCTATCGGTTGTTGTGTGACTTTACGAAAAAATATGATGTATGAATTTTTAGATCGTTTTATTACAATAGCAAGTCCTAGAATCCGTGATTTTAGAGGTTTTCCTGTGAAGTCTTTTGATGGAAGAGGAAATTATACTTTTGGATTATCTGAACAGGGTATATTTCCCGAAATCAACCTTGATAGGGTAGGCAGAACACAGGGTATGAATATATCTATTAATACTAGCTCAATTAATGACGAAGGAGCAAGAGAATTGCTTAAGTCATTTGGGTTTCCGTTTAGGAGGTAGAATGGCAACTACAGCTAAAATTGAAAAGTGGAAGAGGGAGAAGAAAAAAGTAAAATTTTCTACCCGATATAAAAACCGTTGTCGTCTTTGTGGCAGACCTAGGGCTTATATGCGTGATTTTGAACTTTGTCGGATTTGTTTTCGACAACTTGCTTGGCAAGGTATGATTCCTGGGGTAAAAAAAGCTAGCTGGTAAGCTGGTTAATTTTAAGGTGAGTAAAATAAAAAAGTGAGAAGGCAATAAAATGAGTAGAACAGATTTAATTAGTGATACTTTTACAATAATAAGGAATGCTTTGAAAGTAAGTAAAGAGGATGCTAATATCCCCTATTCGAATTCTTTATTAAAAATTTGTGAAATTTTAAAAAAAGAAGGATACATAGAAAATTTTAAAGAAGTTGACTTAGAGAAATTTAAGGAAATCAAAGTTTATTTGAAGTATGATGGCAGAAAGAGTATTATTGAAAAATAAAAAGGATTTCTTACCCCAGGAAGAAGAGTTTATACCAAAAGTAAGGATATTCCAAGAGCTTTGAATGGTTATGGAATAACTATAGTTTCTACTTCTGGAGGAATGCTTACTGATAGAGAAGCTAAAGAGAAAGGCCTTGGTGGAGAAGTTATTGGGATGGTTTGGTGATATAAGATGTCAAGAGTAGGAAAACAAATATTAGAATTACCAAAAGATGTAAAAGTTGAGATAGAAGGTAACCTTTGTCTTGTTGAAGGTAAGGGTGGCAAGTTAGATCTTAATATTCCAGAAAACATTAAAGTAGAGATTAAGGATAACACTTTAACCGTTGCAAGAGTGAATGATTCCAAACTGTCAAGAAGCCTTCATGGAACGATAAGAGTCTTAATTGGGAATATGGTAAAAGGTGTAACTGAAGGATTTAAAAAAGAGCTAGATATAATTGGTGTAGGGTATAAGACTCAGATGAAAGGTAAAAAACTTGCTTTAAATGTAGGATTTTCTCATCCTGTAGAACGGGATGTTCCTGAAGGCTTAAAAGTGTCAACTCCAACTGCAACTCATATTCTTATCGAAGGGATTGATAAACAAAAAGTTGGTGAATTTGCTGCAAAAATAAGAAAAATATATCCTCCTGAACCATACAAAGGTAAAGGTATAAGGTATTCAGGAGAAGAAGTACGTAAAAAGCTAGGAAAAGCCTTAGCAAAATAGAAAGTAGAGAATAAGCAACGAGGTAAATAAGTGAAAAAAATAGGAAGAAAAAGAAGACACAAAAGTATTGCTCGTAAAGTTAGAGGAGTAGAGAGTCGACCACGATTGGTGGTATTTAGGAGCAAAAAACACATCTATGCTCAAGTGATTAATGATGCTGCCGGTAAGGTGATAACGGCTGTCTCGACTTTAAGTAAAGAATTTTCCGCCAAAGGCGGATCCGCCTCTGGCGGAAAGGAGAAGAAAATAAAAACTACAAACCAAGATGCAGCTAAGGAAGTTGGTAAAATTATTTCTGAGAAGGTTAAAAGCTTGGGAGTTGAAACTGTTAGCTTTGATCGTGGTGGTTATAAATACCATGGTAGAGTAAAAAAACTAGCTGAAGGAGCAAGAGAAGGAGGATTGAAACTTTGAAGGATAATAGGAATAAAAATAATAAGGCTGGTAGTAAGGATAGTGGTTTTATCGAAAAAGTTCTTTTTATTAATCGAACCACTAAAGTTACTAAGGGTGGTAAGAACTTAGGTTTTTCTGCTTTAGTAGTTGTTGGTGATGGAATTTCTTCAGCTGGTTTTGCTTTAGGTAAGGCTAATGAAGTTGCTGATGCAATAAAAAAGGGATAAATAAAGCAAAAAAGCAAGTAATTTTAATAAACAAGAAAGGGACAAGCATTCCACATGAAATTATTGGAAATTTTCTGCTGCAGGTATTTTGCTTAAACCAGCAGGAAAAGGAACTGGTGTTGTTGCTTGCGCTCCAGTAAGAGCAGTTTGTGAATGTGCAGGAATAAAGGATATCTTAACTAAAAATTTAAAGAATACAACCAATCCAGTAAATGTAGTTAAAGCTACCTTTCAAGGATTAAATAGTTTAAAAGGTGGAGAAAGAAGGTCTGAATTATTACCGAAGGATTAAAAAATGAATTTATCTAATATTACAAAGATAGGGAAAAAAGTTAAGAAACCTAAAAGAAAAGGACCGTGGGCCTGGTAGTGGAACTGGTAAAACTGCTGGTCGAGGACATAAAGGTGCTGGTCAGCGTTCAGGTAAGAAATTGCCATATGCTGGTTTTAAGGGTGGCAATTTACCTTTAGCTAGAAATTACCTAAAGAGGTTTTAAATCTCTTCGAAAGTAGAGTATCAAGTAGTTAATTTAGGGGAA
>FUWD013173774.1_pt1 | contig 10394 bp, 9 predicted proteins | sample 1063281 | NCBI WGS metagenome assembly FUWD01 (sample SAMEA79048168, study PRJEB19326) | metagenome | biome: marine
ATGCCCGGGCACCTGTAACTAAAAATTTAACTTTGGGAATTTACTCGAGAAATACTGATGTGTTTATCGCAGTCCCGGTATTACAAATTAACAGACTATGATTACGCCCTCAATGATCATTTTCATAAGATCATCATCTTTGTATTCCACTGAATGATGAAAGAGCGTTCTGATTCTTTAGCCAAAAAGTCCTCGTTGATCCAGAAATCCCCTATGCATATGAGATGCTGATCATCGTATATCAATGGAATCTTATCCCTTGCCCAAGGAAGAATCTTTCTTTCATTGAAAAAATCCTTCAATGTTTTTGACTTTTTTTGAGCACTGAATGAGATTTTCTCTCCGCCTTTGCGGAACTTGATTTGGAGATGTTCTGAACATTTATCCAATGAAACTCCATTGCCATCAGCAATACCAGTTTCCAACGAGCCAATGGGGTGATCGAGATCAATGGGTTGATTGATTGACCAAGAAATATCTTCGGGTGCTGCAAACGGGATGACCTCATACTTATTGAGAAAATAAAGTCTTCCATTGAATCGCCTTATCACATGATCGCCCCATTTAATTTCTGCAGATTTTTCATCATTTATGATCAATTCACTGAGGCCTGAATTAAGAATGTACATCGATGGCATTTGCATATCATTTTTTTCAATCAGGAACCTAATCATGTTCTTAATTCTGGGAATGGAATGTGAATCAAAATTACTGATACTGATTGAGTTGAATTGAGCTTCTTTGGAGAGATCCTCTGAAGCAATCTCATTCAATAATTCAATATTTTCAGCTGCTATGAGTGAAAGTCGATGAGCAGAATTATCTGCTTTGTTCCATCGATCTTTGATTCTTGGAACAATGTGATTTCTTATATAATTTCGATCAAAAGAGCTATCTTCATTGCTCCCATCCTCGATCCATTGAATATTGTTCGTTGATGCATACCGCTCCAAATCAGCTCGAGAATAGTCTAAAAGAGGCCTAAAAATAATATTGATACTATCATCCTGAAAGGGAATGACTCCCCTCAAACCATCTATCCCTGTTCCTCTAAAAATTCTAAACAAAATGGTTTCAAGCTGATCATCTTTGTGGTGTGCAGTTAACAATGTTTCACGCAAATTCAGGGAATCTCTTATGACTCTGTATCTTTCATCTCTCGCCTTAGACTCTAACCCAAATCCGTCGCTCTCAGGATGAATGGACTTAATCAAGAGATCTATATCCATCTTTTTACATTGTTCTTCACAAAAAATACTCCAAGCATCAGAGTTTTCATGAAGATTATGATTCACATGAATTGCACGAATTTTGTATCTTTCAGCCAGATGGGCATGCATGAGATGCAATAAGACCATGGAATCAAGACCGCCACTCAGCGCGAGACATATTTCTTCAGTTTCTAAAGAGGAAAACTGACTTAAAAAACTATCCTCAAAATCTTGAAGATCGCTCATAATCAACTTTCATTGAATTCACCAATTGCCTTGTATCTTGCTCTTCTTTGAGCAAGTAAGGTCTCTGGATCAATTGATTTAATGTTTTGGAGCGAATTGATGATGCTTTGCCTGATTGAAGTGAAAGTCTTATCTGGGTTTCTATGAAAACCACCAAGTGGTTCTTCAATGATCTCATCAACCAAACCTAATTCATTCAATCGGCCAGAAGAAATGCCCATTGCCTCAGCAGCAGTTTCTGATTCATCCGGTGTTCTCCATAAAATGGATGAACATGCTTCCGGTGAGATGACAGAGTAAATGGAGTATTCAAGCATAATGAGCTTGTCCCCCATGCCAATTGCCAATGCGCCGCCTGATCCACCCTCGCCAAGCACTAGATTGATGATTGGCGTTTTTAGAGATGCTAGGGTAAAGAGGTTTCTTGCGATTGCTTCACTCTGGCCCCTTTCCTCAGCACCAATTCCAGGAAATGCTCCCGGTGTATCAATGATTGTAACAATGGGAATACTGAATTTTTCTGCAAGCTTCATCATTCTTTGTGCTTTTCGGTAACCCTCGGGTCTTGGCATACCAAAGTTTCTTTTCATTTTTTCATTGGTATTACCGCCCTTCTCCTGAGCGATAATCATCACCGATTGACCATCCATTTTTGCAAGTCCTGAGACAATTGAGGAATCGTCTGCATACATTCTGTCGCCATGAAGTTCTTGGAAGTCTTCACTGATTGCATCAATCACTTGAATTGATTTTGGTCTAAGCGGATGTCTTGCGAGTTGAGCGATTTGCCATTCTGTCAGATCTCCAAAGATCTTCTTTGTCAGTGATTCACATTTTTTATGGAGTCTTTCGATTTCATCATCCAGCTCAATAGCAGTATCTGCATCTGTATTGGTCAATCTGAGCTCTTCGATTCTTCTTTCGAGCTCAACAATGGGCTTTTCAAAATCTAAGAAATCCATAATATTTCATCGGTTTGGAAATTTATTATTAATTGTACAACAACTATGAATAACTTATTTGTTCTCAACTTGAAATAAACTGAAAATTCTCAATGCCAAGTTCTTCAGCCAAGGTCTCGCGCAATTGCTTTGTTGGATTAACCTTCCACTCTTCCCCCAATCTCATTTTTGTTTGATTTACATCACTAAGATAATTTAACTGGACGGAGCAGCTGCCTGGTGTATGGGACTTAAGAATCTTTTGAAGTTTATGGGGATTAAAATTTGAGTCGCATCGAATCACTAATTTTTTCGCTTTATTGCTGATCAAATCTTCAAGCTGAGAGACTTCTTCAATGACCAACTGCCACATATCTGCATAACTATCAAAACGAAGCTTTCCTCTGAGAAAAAGTAACTGATTATTGATGATGCTGCCTTTGAGGCTTTCCATTTTTTCACCAAAAATAATTCCCTCAATCATTGCGGTCCCATCATCAATCTTAAATGCAAGATTATTACCTCTTCTTTTGACATCAGAAATCAACCCTGCCAGATCAATTAGAGAGTTGCCATTCCCATAGCTTTCCCTTTTTTTTGAATCAAGCATTCTCTTTAATGATGAAATGTTATAGCGAGTAAAGTGTTTGCAATCATTGCGATAAGCATCGAACGGATGCCCACTAAAATAAAACCCCAATGTGGAATACTCAAAACCTAATTTCTCATCAACTTGTAATTCCTTTGCTCTTCTTAATTCAGGCAAGTTCTGATCCTTGTCGCTTTCAGAATAGAATAAATTTGTCTGCCCAGCCGATTGCTCAAGATTTAACTTATTTGAGTAACTCAAAGCAATATGGACTGAATTCAGCAATGTCGATCGATTCTCACCAAAAGTATCCATTGATCCTGATTTTACAAGTGCCTCAAGCGTTCTTTTGGAAGGTTTTTCGACTGCTAATCTTGAGCAGAAGTCAAAAATACTTCTATACTCACCGTTTTGCTTTCTTTCTTTATAGATCGCTTCAGAGATGGATCGCCCAATACCTTTGATTGCTCCCAATGCATATCTGATTTCGTCTTTCTTCCAAACACTAAATTCATAGGCGGAATGATTTATACACGGCGGCTTTACTTCGATTCCAAATGCCTCGCAATCCTCTTTGATACGGATCAGTTTGTCTGTATTTTCCATATCGTATGTGAGCGATGCTGCAAAAAATTCAGTTGGGTAGTGTGCTTTCAAATAAGCGGTTTGATAAGCAATTAGAGCATAAGAAACCGAGTGAGACTTATTGAAACCGTATCCAGCAAATTTTTCGATCAATTCAAATATTCTTCTGGCAGAGGCTTCGGGAATATTGTTTTCGATCGCACCCTGAATGAAGACATCTTTTTGTTTTGCCATTTCTTCTGGGGTTTTCTTCCCCATGGCTTTTCTAAGGATGTCCGCGCTACCCTGGGTATAATTCGATAGTTTCTGAGCAATTTGCATCACTTGCTCTTGATACACAATCACTCCATAAGTAGGTCTCAATATTGGTTCTAGAGAAGGGTGAAGATAATCAATAATTTTTGTCTGCCCTCCTTTCTTTCTTTCTATAAAATCATCAACCATTCCTGATTGGAGTGGACCAGGCCGGAATAGTGCAACCAAGGCAATGATATCCTCAAACCTAGAGGGCTGCATTCTTTCAATGAGATCCCTCATACCCGGTGATTCCAATTGGAAGATGCCAACTGTTCGTGCCGATGATAACAGTTTAAATGTGGACAAATCATCCAGTGAGATATCCTTAATGTCCATTGGAGAATCAGCATTAAAGTTAATCAACTCAACTGCATTTTGTATCACTGTGAGGGTCTTTAAGCCTAAAAAATCGAATTTTATGAGTCCAATGGACTCGGCGTCGTCTTTATCAAATTGAGTGACTGTTCCCTCCTCATCATTAACCTTGTATAAAGGCATAAAATCAGAGAGATTTGACGGAGCTATAACAACACCGCCAGCATGCGTGCCTGCATTTCTAACCAAACCCTCCAATTTGAGTGATAAGTTAATAATGGATTGAACGTCATCATCTTCGTCATATTTATCTGCCAGTTCATTGGACTTCTTTAAGGCATCACTCAGAGTAATTCCGATTTCAAATGGAATCATCTTGGCAACACGATCCACTAAACCGTATGGGTAACCAAGAATTCTTCCGACATCTCTTACCACTGCTCTTGCAGAAAGGGTTCCATAAGTAATGATCTGTGAAACCTTTTCATCGCCATACTTTTCATTGACATAATCAATGACTCGATCTCTTCCGTTGACACAAAAGTCAATATCAAAATCAGGCATCGAAATTCTCTCAGGATTAAGGAATCGTTCAAAGATGAGATCATATTCAATGGGGTCGATATCTGTGATCCCAAGAGAATATGCAACAAGAGATCCAGGTCCAGATCCTCTTCCAGGGCCAACAGGAATATTTTGTTCTCTTGACCATTGTACAAAGTCTGCAACAATCAGAAAATAACCTGCAAAACCTGTTCTTCCGATGATCTCAATTTCATCATTCAAACGTTTCTGATAGATACTAAGATCCTTGGTATCATTGGGCAAAATCTTTTGAAGGCCTTCATTTGCTTTTTGTTCTAAGTACTCATCAATGGATAATTCTTTTGGTGTCTCAAAATCAGGCAGAACATGTTCAGTATTTTCAAATCCAAAATTACACATCTCTGCTATTACGATCGTGTTTGATAATGCCTCAGGTATATCGGCAAATAGTTCAGCCATTTCTTCAGAACTTTTGAAATACTGCTCTGATGTATAGTCCTTTGACCTTCTTTGATCATCTAAGATAGTTCCCTGGTCGATGCAAACTCTTGCATCCAAAGAAAGGAAATCGTCTTTCTCTAAAAAGATTGGATTATTGACAGCTACAATAGGAATGTTGAACTTTGAAGACATTTCTATCATTGATTTATTGATCTTTTCTTCATTTGGAATGCCCATTCTTGATATGGATAAAAATAGACGTTCAGGAAAGAGTCCCTGGAGTCTGCTGACTTTTTCTAGAGACGTAGAGTCATCCATAGACTTAGAATCCTGAAGATAACCGCTGTTGTATGAGGAGATTGCAATCAATCCATCTGTCTGACCGTCCAACCATTTTAAGTCAATGAGTGGTTCGCTTTTACTCAATCCCTTAATATAAGATTGTGTGATAAGGCCGCATAAATTCTTGTAGCCAATCTCATTTTGACACAGAAGTGACAGCTTACACTTAGAGTGTTCTACTTCGTCAATTATGGTGATGGTAGAACCGATAATATACTTAATGCCTTTCTTTTGAGAAGACTTGAAGATCTTATAGGCAGAAAAAAGATTGTCACGCTCTGTAACCCCAAAGGCCGGCATGCCCATATCAATACAAGCATCAATTAATTCATCTCTTCTGATGGTGCTTCTACCCAGAGAATACTCTGTATTCACATCTAAATGTACAAATACAGGGTTATTCACTGAAGTCTCTCACCGTGATAAAGTTCGGGTTTAAAGCTAAGTCTGTGATATGGGCTTGGCCCTAATTTCTTAATGACCTGGATATGATCTTTTGTTGGGTACCCTTTATTCTTTTGGAAATTATATTGAGGATACTTTTGGTGCAATTCAATCATAAACTTATCTCTATAAACCTTAGCAATTATAGATGCTGCTGAAATGCAATGAAATAGTTTATCTCCCCCAATCACACCTCTTGTAATGGAGTCTCTTTGGTTATGCATAATTGGTTTATGAGGACCATCGATAATTATTTCATCTACAGAGATTGCAATATCATTTATTGAATCCCTCATTGATTGTAGAGTTGAGACTAAAATGTTTTTTCGATCTATGACACGGTTATCAATGCTGGCTATGGAAAAGCTCAAACATTCGTTTTGAATAACGCCATAAAGACTTTCCCTCTTCTTAGGGGTCAATAATTTTGAATCGTTCACACCATTGATAATCTGATGCTCATAAAGTACAACGGAAGCACTGACAACAGGTCCTGCTAAACAGCCTCTCCCAGCCTCATCAACGCCCATTAAGATTTTTTCATCTTTTGAGCTCAAGACATACCTAAGAATCTTGTGATTACAAAAGCGGCACTCTCTTCTTTAGGTGTTTGTAAATCTTTATGAAGCTGTATGAGTGGATCAAAGTAGTCATCTGAATCGATCTTCAATAATTTTATTGCTTCATGCGAGATATCTTCAGCCTTAAAATCATTTTGTATAAACTCTTTGAAGAACTCATAACCCAGCAATATGTTTGGCAGTGATGCATAACTAACATTTATGAGATTTAATCGTTTCAACAGGAAAAATGACACGGGTGACATCTTATAAATCACGATTGTTTTCTTTTTATGTAGAGCCGATTCTAATGTCGATGTCCCTGATTTTGTGATAATGAGATCACTGGTTGATAAGCACTTGCTTGTATCTTCATAAATATTGATATTCAGATTCTCATATTTTGCATAAGAATTAATCCAATGTTCCATCTCTTTAAATCTTGTGGGTATTGAAAAAATACAATCTTTTGAGATTGAAGATAATCTTTCTTGGATGATCAATGCCGCATCGAGCATGATTTCAAGATGATATTCGATTTCTTTTCGTCGACTTCCGGGCAGAAGAGCGATATTCAGAACTTCATTATTGGATAGAGAAAGATTGCAATGATCAATTCCAATCTCATCAGCGAGAGGATGACCAATGAATGCAGCCTCAACATTTTTTCCTTAAGTAACTTAGGCTCGAATGGGAACAGGCACAGCATCAGATCTACGGCTGATTTGAATTTATTTGCTCTCGCTTCCCTCCAAGCCCAGAAACTTGGGCAAACCATATGAATGGTTTTTATCTGTCTTTTTTTAATGCTCTCTCTATGCTCAAATTGAATTCTGGATAATCGATACCAATGTAAGCATCTGGTTCAAGTAATTTGACCTTTTCAATGACTGCCTTTCTGATTCTAAGAATTCTTGGAAGATGCTTGATCACTTCTATTAAACCCATCACGGACAAATCTGAAATATCAAACCAGGGTTCACAGCCCTCGGCTATCATTCTTGGCCCTGCAATGCCTGAGAATTGATGATTGGGATTGGCTTTTTTTAAATCTGAAATTAATCTTGCCCCAAGTACATCCCCAGATGGCTCTCCTGCTACTACTACAAAATGTGCCATCTGTTTCAGCCTTTTCTGACAATACCTCTTGTCGCATTTGTTAAAAAATCGACAAGAATATTAAGCTCTCCATTGATATCTTCCAGCTCCTGAATCGCCTCAGTCGCTTCTTCTAGGCGAAGATCAGACATATACAAGGCTTTATATGCTGACTTGATGTTTCTGATTTGGTCTTTAGAAAAATCTCTTCTCTTTAGCCCTTCAAGATTGATGCCTCTTGGTTCAGCTGGTTGTCCCATGACAATAACATATGGAGGCAAATCTCTTGCAACTCCTGAGTACATTCCCAAGAAGCTATGTGCGCCTATCTTGCAAAACTGATGTGCGCCAGAAAACCCACCGAATATTACATAATCTCCAACCTCCACGTGCCCGCCCAAGGTCGTGTTGTTTGCAAATATTGTACTGTTTCCAACTTGACAGTCATGAGCGATATGTACATAAGCCATGATCCAATTGTCATTTCCCAGTCTTGTTACGCCGACATCCTGAATGGTTCCTTTATTGATTGTCGTATATTCCCTTATTGTATTCCTGTCACCGATTTCAACTTCAGTATCTTCGTTGGAATACTTCTTGTCTTGCGGGTCATCACCGATAGAGGAAAAGGAATATATGTGATTATCCTGGCCAATCTTTGTTTTTCCCTTGATGACAACATGTGATTCAATTTTAGTATCTTTACCAATCTCTACATCGTCACCGATGACCGAATAGGCCCCAATGATAGCGGTCTCATCAATATTTGATTTTTGTGAAACGACTGCTGTTTTATGAATATTAGTCATCGCTTTTTTCCGATTTTTTTAGACGTCTAAACTTGGCAACATTTTTTTGCCAATCCTTGATCTTCTGATGTGGAAATAAATTACTTGAATATATGCCAGCTTTTGAGATCGATTTCATGACCGATGTTCTTGCTGTCAATGTTGTATGATCTGCAATCTCAACGTGGCCTGTAATGCCAACTTGCCCGCTGATCCGACAAAATTTTCCGATCTTTGAACTCCCAGCTATCGATGTAGATGCGACTATGGCTGTGTGGTCACCAATAACAACATTGTGTGCGATCATGATTTGGTTATCTAATTTAACGCCATTTCCTATGACGGTATTTGAAAGTGCGCCTCTATCAATTGTCGTATTTGCTCCAATTTCAACATCGTCTCCGATGATCACAGCTCCAACTTGCGGAATCTTTTCCCATGCATGATCCTTATTTTCAGAGAAACCATAACCATCACCACCGATTACAACTCCCGGATGGATTACTGCTCTATTACCTATAACACAATCATTCATGACGGTTACATTTGGTGCTACCCAAGAGTTATCTCCAATCCGAGCATTCTTCTCAATTACTGAATTCGCTCCTATATAGACCGATTCACCCAAATTTACACCTTCAGCGATGAAGGCTCCTGCCTGAACATTGCAACTTTCAGGAACGTTTGCAACTTCATGAATGAACGCAGCGGGATGCCTCTCTGGTGGAAATGATTTTGAATAATCAAGCAAGGATGAAATTCTTGTAAAAACAAGATAAGGATCTTCACAGATAAGCGAGGCACAAGGAGAGCTTTGCTGATCCTCCCTGGTAAGAATGACAGCAGACGCCTTGGTTTGATTTAAAAGGGGTCTATATACAGGATTTGCAAGAAAGGAAATAGAACCATGATCGGCATCTTGTAAAGTTGAGACTTTATTTACTCTGATTTCATGATCACCGATTAATTCACATCCAAATCTGGATGCCAATTCTCCAAGTGTAAGTGAGTCATCAGGCAAAAATTTCTCCTCTAAATAGTCAGTGTTTAACCGCCTGTTTTAATCTCTTGAAAGCTTTTCTCTAGAACTTTTGCAATGTCATTTGTAATGTCAACAGATGCACCTTTGTATAAGGTTCCACCATTCAGAATAGTATTTTGACTGATTCTGCCTTCATTGATAATTAAATCATATCCGCTATCCCTGCCAAATTTGTTTACAACGTTAATTGTTTCAACAATGATTTTATTGGTTTCTATTTGAATCCGGTTGTTTCTATCTTCTTGAAAGCTTTGTGCCAGGTATTCCAGCTCTCTTTGAGCAGAGGCTAATTTAAGTGTGGCATTCTGTCTCTCATCATTGCTTAGAGCTAGATTATCTTTATTGAGTTGCTCTCTGCTTTCAGTAAATGATGCTTCCTTCGCTTCAATATTTCTGACTCTCGGTGCAAACTCCTCTTCTACAGCTGATAGCATGTCCTGATACTGTGGAGATTCTTGTAGTAATTTATTCATATCAACTACACCAATCTTTACAGCTGACTCTTGTGAGATAACTGGCTGCGCTAAAATGACCAGAGCAGCAAATATTGTTAATAGGTATTTATTCTTCATAATTATTTCCTTTCTTATAAAAAGTTATTAAGACATTATCTAAAATGCACCGCCAACTGTAAATTGGAATCTCTCTGTCTCATCAGAATTATAGTAGTTATTGCCTTCTACTGAATTCAATGGAATAGCATAGCTGAACCTAAATAAACCCATGGGAGCTAGCCACTGAGCTGCAATACCATAAGATCTCTTGAGGTTGTCTGCATCAAAATCATAATCGAGAGGATTCCCTTCGTTATCAAAAAAGTCTAATTCACTGGTTGAGAAAACATTTCCAATATCAAAAAATAAGCTGAATCTTGCTCGATTTGCCCAATCACCCGGTATGGGTAAGATGAATTCTGTCTGACTTGAGATCATTAAATTACCTCCATAAG
>FUWD012831663.1_pt1 | contig 10393 bp, 11 predicted proteins | sample 1063281 | NCBI WGS metagenome assembly FUWD01 (sample SAMEA79048168, study PRJEB19326) | metagenome | biome: marine
CAGTTTAAACTAATTTACAGTAACTCCATGAGAGAGACTATATGAATGAATAAAGCTGGCCAACTATCTCGGGCTTCAGCAGAATATTAATAATAGAAAAATGGGGGTGAACCTATCATGACAGCTGCAAAAGAACTGAAACAGTTACCGTGGAACTTTTCAATAGGAGACGAAACCCAGGGCATATTTCGAATATTGACTGAAGGCATCACAACTAGGATTTTCAGCGGAGAAAATGTGATGCTCTCAGTAGTAAAGCTTGAACCAAATTCGGCGGGTACGGTTCATAGACATCCAGAGGAACAGTGGGGAGTTCTACTTGAAGGAGAATGTGTGCGAATCCAAGGTGATGAAGAGTTGACAATGAGGGCTGGTGATTTCTGGTATACGCCATGTGGCGTCTCTCATGGAATTCGTACTGCTGAGATAGGTGCGACTGTGTTGGATATTTTTAGTCCTCCCCGTGAAGAATATAAAAAGCAGGGAGAGGGATTCAGTTCATCTACCTGAACAATGAAAAACTAACTTTAATCAGTATTATGGAGATAAAACATTATTTCACTGAAATGCCGGAAGGACCGAGTGAAAAGGCCTTGTCCGTTCATAGGTTGGTTTTGGAACTATTTCCTGAATCTAAAGTCAGCCTGAAATATAACTTGCCGACTTATGAATCCGAAAATGGTTGGTTTACAATTGGTAACCAGAAACCATACTTGATGTATATATAAGTAGCTTTATTCTACAGGCAACAGCTCATGTTCTGAGAGGTAATTACGCGCGCTTTCAAGGTCCTTCTTAATTTGATTTTGCAGCTCTTCCATCCCGGAAAATTTCTTTTCCTGCCTCAACTGAAAAAGCGGAATAACCTCCAGATCCTTACCGTAAATATCTTCTTCAAAATCAAAAAGCCAAGTTTCAACCGTAACAGCATTTTCGCCGAATGTAGGCCGTTTACCAACATTGCTAACGCCAAAATGGGTTTTTTCTGCCAATTTTATTTTGCTGACATAGACGCCGTTTGGCAAAGCTAAGGTGATTCCCGGCTGGATGTTTGCAGTAGGAAATCCGAGTTTCTGTCCACGATGTTCACCGTGAACTACCTCTCCGTAAATACTGAAATCACGACCAAGATAAGACGGTATTTCTGTAAAACGATATTCCTGTATCAATTCCCGTATCAGGGTACTGCTTACTGTTTGACCTTTTTCCTGCACCGGAGCAACTTCTTCCAGTGAAAAGTTGTATTTTTGGCCTGAGAGTTTCCAGCAGGATGAAGTCTCCTGCACGGTATTTTCCAAAACGGAAATCGTAACCAATGACTAGCTTTTCCAATGCAAAACGTTTGATCAAAAACTGAAGAGCGAATTCTTCTGGAGGCATTTGCGACAGCTCCTTTGTGAACGGTATCACATGCAGCTCATCGAGACCGAGTTCTTCAAGTAAACGCAGTTGATGAACAGCTGTGCAAATTCGCGAAACTGATTGTTGGGAATGAATTATTTCTTGAGGATGCGGATCAAAAGTCACTAAAGCACTGGCACATCCGCGTGCTTTTGCTTCATGTACCGCGGAACATATTAAAGCACGGTGGCCTAAGTGAATTCCATCGAAATTTCCGATAGTAACAACGGAACGTGGAAAAGATGTTGTTTTATCCTGGTAACTGAAAACCTGCATGAAGACCTTTGAGCGCAGTATTAAACAGGGATTATTGAACGAAAAAGGTTTGAAACATTTTTACAGGCAGCACCGTAAATTTCAAAGACAAGGATTTTAAAGCATACGTGTTTGTGAGTAACATTCAAGCCTCAATCAATCATAACGGCTGTAAACAAGGGTCTGTGCGGTCACATATTTTACGTGCGGAACTTGATACAGATTTCCGGAAACAATCTCTGTTACAGGCTGACCGTCAGTAGTCTGAATGTCTTTGGTGGCAATTTCACACTCTCGTCCTTCCGGAGTAATCCCCTGTAAAGTATTAGCACAAAGGAATGTTTTACGTGCCAAAATAATCAGATGCGCATCCTTGACCGCTTCCACGACATATCCCACCAAAGTTTCTCCGTGATCCTTCAGGTGAGGATTTTTTATCCGCTCGATCGCGAGGTCTGTTCGGTTTGCTCTAAAGAAACCATGTGTTATTTTAGTGGGCCAGGCTGATTTTAAAGCAGTGCATTTTTCTTTATCAAATGACTCGAGTAGTTCTGTCATTTTAATAAGCCAGTTTGCGGATAAATCAAGATGCCGTAAATCAAGCCTTAAGACACTCAAACTTGTGTTCTGCAGTTCGGGAAGATAATCCAGCAAAAACAAATCCCGCTGATGAAACATGAAAGTTCCATGTTGATTTTCAACAGTTGGAAACTGTCGTTGAGGTTGATCTCCGGGGACTAATTTTTTTTCAAGAAAATCTGGAGAGTTTATTGAAATATTCTGCGAACTAAGTAATTTACGGGGAGTATAAAACAATAAAATTCTACCAACAGTTAATATTTCACAAGGTACAGTTAAAATTTTACTATACTCAATCAGCGCTGATTTAGGAAGTTCTGTGGAAAGAACGAGGCGTTGTAATTGCGGACCAAAGTATTCCGCCCAGCGCTGAAGTCCGATGATGTTATGGTTTCCACTTTCAACAATCAAGTGCAGCGGAAGTTCCGGATGTTCCTGCCGGATCCACTCCGCGGCTCCAAGATCCTGCACACGGATTGCGTGAAATTTTGCTAAAGGCAGACGATTCAGGAGTGTCAGACAGTGCCGGAAAGTTTGCTCTGTGCTGAGGATGTCCCACTGCAAAACGGGAGACAATCCGCAAGAAAGGGCCGCGTTCAGGAGTGAGATCAGAGACTTTGTACTCTGCTTTCCCATTCTGCTCAGCGATTTGTGTTCCAAAATCACTTCGCGGATTGAGGTTTGTTGGATTTGTGCTAACTCAGAAAGACTTTCGAGGTAAGTATTAAACTGCATTATTCTTCCAGCAGGGCGCTACACTGTTCAATGCTCAAGCCTGCAGAGGAAATATCATGCTTGATGTTTTGGCGGTGCAAAACGAGGACACGGGTTGCCAGCTCCAGTCCAAGTTCAAGTTGGTGGGTAACCATCAGCACGGTGCCTCCCTGCTGGTGAAATTCCCGCAGATATCCCTGAAACCAGCGGAAAGAGTTTTGATCAAGTCCGGTGTATGGTTCATCAAGAATCAGGATTTCAGGTTGGCACAACATCAAACGTCCAATCATCAAACGTTTTGTCATCCCACTGCTGAAATTACGAACCGGCAGTTGCGCAACATGGGACAGGTCGATTTTCGCTAATATATCATCAATTTTTGAATTCAGTTGCTCAACACCGTAAAGAGTTCCGTGCAAGCGTAAATTATCTTTTGAATTCAGGTCTGCATATAACCTGTTTTCATGAGTGATACTGCCCATTATCCTCAGCCATTCCAGCAGATTATCTTTTTGCTTTGTGCCGCGGAAAATAATTTCCCCGTTAGACGGTTTCATCAGTGAACTGATAATACGGAGCAGCGTTGATTTGCCTGCACCGTTATTTCCAATCAGCATCACGAACTCACCTGTATCAACCGAGAAGTTAATGTTGTTGAGGATATTGCGAAAACCGAAGCGCTTACCGACGCTTTCAAGATTTAAGAGAGCAGACATGAAGAAGGGCGGAAAGTAAAGGAGTTTTTGTTACTACTTTATCGAATAAGCATTATCAATTATCAGCTCCTTTTTGTTATTCCAAATCAGGATTCGTACAAAACTTCCTGACTTTACTTTGTAGAATTTTCTGGAAATGATTCTATATCTTTTTATTTTATAAGGAATTGAGCTTTCGAGGCGGAACGGAATATCTTTTTCCAAGTTTTTCTTGGAAGAAAGATACATACCAGTACGTCCCAGTTGGAGCCTGTTCGATTTATTGGTCAGGTTGTAACTGACGCTTACTGTACCTTTTACCCGGTTAATTTTTAATTTTTCTACAGTGATACCAGAATTTGCGCTTATTTTTGAATTTTGTTTTTTAACCGGAGCAATAGCTTTAGCTCGGACGCGTTTATTTACTTTTAGTTCAAGTTTATTTTTCTCCGCTTCAAGTTCAGTTATTTTTGCCAGGACAATTTCATTTTCTGCTATTGATTCAGTTAAAGATGCTTGCGCGTTCAAGAGTTGCTGCTGGAGAGAACGTACTTTAAGTTGTAGATTGTTGATCTGTTCCTGAGTAGAAGTTTTTTCAAGTTGAAATTGACGAACTACCTGTTCGCGCTGTTTAAGAATTGAGTTAAGTTCATTAATTTCATTTCTTTGACTTTCCAGTAGTGATGCCTGCTGCTCGTTCAGTTTTTTTTGCTGAGAAGACTGAGACAACACCTGCTGCTCCCATTCAGAGTCCTGATGTCCGGTTTGTTTTAATTTCTCAATAAGATTATCACTGCGTGTTTTTTCTTGCTCGATACGTACAGCCAACAGCTCCTGATCGAGCTGGAGTTTAAAATATAGATAAGCGCTTGCAATGGATAAAGCAAAAATAATGGTTAACAGTAACCAGACAAAAAATTTGATATTTCTGAGAAAAAACGCTGTTCCGCGATTGTCTCCAACAACGAAAAAATTAGTTTCCATTTATACTCATTGAAAAAGCTTTAATTTGTGGGCAGGTCAAGTTCGACCGCAAGACGGTAAATTTGTCCGCCAATACCCTCTACTTTACCAGCTAATTCTAATTCTAGCAAGGAGGCCAGCAAGATATTCATTTCAATTGCAGTTTGTGAGTGAATTGCGTCGATTTCCTCAATTCCGTCATTTAACGCTAAAATAATTTTCTTTTGTATTTCATTCAAATCATCCGGATCTATTTTTTTTAATCCTGATTGAGTAGTTTCGAAATTGAAAGGAAGTTGAGAAGCAGAAGCACAAAAAAGTGATAATTCTTCTAAAATATCGCTTGCGCTGCAAATCAGTTTAGCGTGCTGACGTGCGATCAAACTGTTAGTACCGGAGCTCGTTGATGAATCTACCCGGCCCGGCAAAGCAAAGACCTCTCTGTTTTGCTCAAGCGCAAACGCGGCTGTGATTTTTGCACCGCTTTTTTTCCTCGCTTCGGTTACTACAATTCCCATCGACAAACCACTGATGACACGATTCCGGATAGGGAAATTACGTGCAAGAGGTTTTACACCAAGGGGAAATTCGGAAACCAGCGCTCCATTTTTTAGAATTTCCGCAGCTAGATTTTTATTTTCCGGAGGATAGATATGCTGTAATCCACCAGCGAGTACAGCAATGGTTTTTAAGCCGCACTCCAACGCTGTTTCATGTGCCACCGTGTCAATCCCTTTTGCAAGTCCGCTCACAATTATCATCTCCGGAACAGCTTGTGCCAGTTCTTTAACCAGTCGACGGGTCTGTTGTTTTCCGTAAGCTGTGCAGCCTCTGGAGCCGACGAAAGCAAGACACGGACTTTCAGCATTCTCCAACTCACCCTGCCAGTACAAAACGCTTGGTGGAGTCGATATTTGCTTTAAGCTCAAAGGGTATCCGGATGAATCAGGACAAAAAAGCCGGATTCCCGGAGTTTCTCCAATGATTCGTTTTTCTATCAGGAAACTGTGTGTTTGAGTTGCCTTTGCAACTAGTCCCGCTAATTTTGATGAGAGTTGGAACTTGCTGGCAAGGATTTCAGCAGGAGTTTTTAACAGTTCCTGCACACTGCCTAAATGCTCACTTAGTTGCCGGATCTTTTTGTAGCCAATTCCGGAAATTAAACTCAACGCGAGCCACGACCATGCAGGATCTGAATCAGTTGGTTGCAGGGCGTTTTCTGTCATCTTGTTCTTGATTAAGTACGTTCGCTGAGAGCTCTTTCTACATCACGTTCTGCATCCCGTTTTTTCATAGTTTGACGTTTATCATGCAGTTTTTTTCCGCGACCTAATGCTAACTCCATTTTAATGATACCTCCTTTTAAATAAATTTTAAGCGGAATCAGTGTAAGCCCCTGCTCTTTAACTTGTCCATACAGGCGGCGTATTTCAGAACGGTGAAGTAGCAGACGTCTCGGCCGGAGTGGATCATGATTATGACGGTTGCCAAAATCGTATTGAGAAATATGAGCATTCAATAAATATACTTGTAAACGATCATCCACCCTGCAGTAACTTTCTGTGAGATTGATTTGCCCTGCACGGACACTCTTAACTTCTGTACCCTGTAGGACGATGCCGACTTCCATAGTATTCTGTATATCATATTCGAACCGTGCTTTACGATTTTTGGCGAGAGTTTTGGATGACATGTCTGTGAATATAGTTTGGAAAAAATACTGTGTATATTACTTGGATTATAACGATTCCGGCAGGAATGAGCAAGAGCGGACTAATTTGAAAGATATGACTTTGCCCAGGCAATGGCGTCTTCTTCTTTTTGAAAATCTCCGTTGAGCTGGCTTTCAAATGCCTGTTTTAAAATAAGGCCCATTTCAGGGCCGGGGGTCACACCGAGGGCTAAGAGGTGTCTTCCCAGAAGCAACGGACGTGGCGCTTTGTTACGCACGTCCATACGTTCTGCTTCATCCAAAAGCCAGTCTCCTGCTTCAAAATGTGTTCTCTTATTTTCAGACAGTGTCCTGCCAAAATAATCTGCCCTGGCCAGTAAAACCAACTCAGGTATGCGGACACGTAACGCGAGTCTACGGATTGTTCCGGCATTAATTCGATCACGTTCTTTAAAAAGCTGTACCGGACGGAGGTGCTCTTTAACCAGAGTTGTTACTTCTTCAATTAAAATTCGATCATCCGTCATTCTGCGTAAGAACTGCTCTGTTGGTACAACACCTTTGATGTCATGAGCAGGACTGCGCCAGCGTCCGCGCAAAAATTCAGTAGTCAGTGGTTTACCAAAATCATGACAAAGCGCGCTGAACATTAATTCCAAATCCTGTTTTTCATCACCTTTTCTTAACTGTGCCGCTTCATCCATAACAAGCAGAGTATGAATCCAGACATCACCTTCCGGATGCCATTCCGGATCCTGCGGCACTCCAATAAGCGCTTTTAGCTCTGGAAAATACCTTAAGATTCCGAGCTTTTTGGCTGCTTCCAAACCTATGGAAGGGCGTTTTGCTTTTAAAAATAACTTCCGGAACTCTTCGAAAATCCGCTCCCTTGATAATTCAGCAAGGTCTAACTCTCCGCAAAGTTCTACGGTTTCGGGGGCAATTTCAAACTCAAGACGTGCGGAGAACTGCATGGCCCTTAAAACCCGTAACGGATCTTCGGCAAATGAGGGGCCAATATGCCTCAGTACTTTACACTTTAAGTCAGCTAAACCATCATAAGGATCCAGTACTTCCTGTGTTAACAAATCATAACCGATACTGTTGACAGTGAAGTCACGACGAGAAGCAGCTTTTTGGTAGCTCATTGCAGAATCAGTTTTTACCAGAAAACCACGGTGACCTTTTCCGGACTTGCTTTCGGATCTGGGCAGGCTAAAATCATATTCTGCGCCTGAAGTTTTTAGCTTCAGCACGCCAAAACTTTTTCCCACAGCATGAAGATGTCCAAAATTTCTGAGCACGGATTCAAGAATTTCGGGACTCATTCCGTAAATTTCCACATCAATGTCTTTTGAAATGTTTCTACCCATGAAGTGGTCCCGTACAGCGCCGCCAACAAGAAGGCTGCGACCATTGCACTTCGCAACTGCTTTTGCGATTTTAATTAGTTCCGGAGGAACAGGCAGGAGGGGCATGAAGGTTTTCGGGGATTGATATTTGAGTTTGTCAGCACCTTCAGCTAAAAAAAATGCTCACAAGAGCAGGCAGTAAAAAATTTAGTGAGCAGTACTTTTCAGGAGCCTTTCAATAGTTCATCAAAATAATCGATAGTTGGGCGCAGTCCTTCTTCAAGTGTTATTTTAGGTTCCCAGCCGAGTCTTTTCTTAGCCAGTGTGATGTCCGGTCTGCGGCGTCCTGGATCGTCAGGACGTGCTGCGGTTTTAATCAGTTTGGAACTTGAGTTTGTCATTTCGAGGACTTTTTCTGCCAACTCAATCATGGTGAATTCTCCGGGGTTTCCTGTGTTAACCGGCCCGGTCAAATCTTCTGTCTGCATCATGCGGTACATTGCGTCCACTAATTCTGTGACGTAACAAAAACTGCGGCTCTGTAGTCCGTCTCCGTGAATTGTGATAGGTTCACCCTTAAGTGCTGCAACAATAAAATTGCTGACAACCCTGCCGTCATCCGGATGCATTCTTGGCCCGTAGGTGTTAAAGATTCGAATAATTTTTACATCAACCTGACTTTGGCGATGATAGTCCATCATTAATGTTTCTGCCAAACGTTTCCCTTCGTCATAACAACTTCGCAAACCAACAGGATTGACATTGCCAAAATAACTTTCCGGTTGAGGATGTACTTGCGGATCGCCGTAAACTTCAGAAGTGGAGGCCTGTAAGATACGTGCGTTAACACGTTTTGCGAGCCCCAGCATATTAAGAGCCCCCATAACATTTGTTTTTGCGGTTTTTACCGGATTGTACTGATAATGAATCGGAGAAGCCGGGCAGGCCAGATTGAAAATCCAGTCCACTTCCAAGAGAACAGGTTCCACGATATCATGACGTATCAATTCAAAATTGGGATTGTGCTCAAGCTGCCGTAAATTCGATTTGTTGCCTGTAAAAAAATTATCAATTGCAATAACTTCGTGGCCTTCATCAATTAGACGGTCACAAAGAAAAGATCCAACAAAACCTGCACCTCCTGTAACAAGTACTTTTTTCATTTAAATAATCTCGGTTAATCGTAAAATAGAATAATAACATTATAGCCAGATAAGCTTCCAAGGTTCAAGGTAGACCGCAGTTTATCAGCTCAAGACAATAGTAGTGAAAGTCACACGATAAGCTGACGAAGTGTCTTTAAGAATAATACGAATGATCATAAGTTACTAATATTGTTAGAATTTATTTACGATACTAATAATATTAAGAGAATTAATTGTTTTTCAGCTTCATCACAATAAATCACCATGCCTGCTCAGTCAAGGACTGAAGTCGGCTGCCGGAAAATTGCCGTACTTTCGCTCCAAATTGAATATAGCATTGCGACTTCAGCACAGTCGGATTATTATCTATACATTAAACTTGTCTAAATATACAGGTATAAAGACTTTGCATGAGTAGTGTCCGGAGGCGTTTTGAAGTTCAACTTGTAATCCCAGTACTTCTCAAGGGCTGATCCAAAATAAGCAAACATTAATTCAGTGAAAACTGGGCAAATTATATTTATATATTAAGGAGAAATTATGTTGACTGAAGAAAGACAAAAAGATTTGGAAACCGCGATTTCACAAATTGAACGCCAGTTTGGTAAAGGTTCAATTATGAAAATGGACGGTTCGACAGTGGGACAGTTTCCTGCAGTCAGCGCCGGAAATTTAGCGCTGGACATTGCTCTTGGAATTGGAGGTTTGCCACGAGGACGGATCATTGAAATTTATGGTCCGGAAGCATCAGGTAAAACAACCTTAGCCTTGTGCGCGATTGCGGAAGTCCAGAGAGTAGGTGGAGTTGCCGCATTCATAGACGCGGAGCACGCGTTTGACCGAAATAATGCCAAGACGCTGGGAGTTCAGGTTGAAGATCTTTTACTGGCTCAACCTGATTACGGTGAACAGGGTTTGGAAATCGCGGAGCAACTTGTCCGAGTCGGTAAAGTGGATATGGTTGTGATTGACTCTGTAGCAGCGCTTGTTCCTAAAAACGAATTGGAAGGAGACATGGGCGACTCACACATGGGACTGCATGCTCGCCTGATGTCACAAGCCCTCCGTAAATTGTCGGGTGTGATCTCAAAGTCCAACACGATTTTCATTTTTATCAACCAACTTCGTTCAAAAATTGGTGTGGTTTTTGGAAATCCGGAAACAACCACAGGCGGTAATGCACTCAAATTTTACTCCAGTGTACGTCTTGATGTTCGACGTGCGAGTCAGATTAAGAGCGGAGACGAAGTAACAGGTCACAGAATGAAAATCAAGATTGCCAAAAATAAATTGGCACCACCGTTTCGTATTGCCGAAGTTGATTTAATCTATGGAGTTGGAATATCCAAAATGGGTGTCCTGCTTGATTTAGCGGTGAATGAGGAAATTGTGCAAAAAAGCGGAACCTGGTTCTCTTACGAAAAAGAGAGGTTAGGTCAGGGTCGTGATAACTCCATCAAATTTTTGGAAGAAAACTCAGAAATTGCTGATACCATAAACCTTAAAGTACGCGCTTTGAACAATCTTGATCCAGCGGAGCAAAGTCAGGAAGCGCAGGAAATTGCTGCAGAGGAATGATTAATAGCGACTCTTTGTCAGCCCAGGCAAAGCCGTCTG
>FUWD013025460.1_pt1 | contig 10392 bp, 9 predicted proteins | sample 1063281 | NCBI WGS metagenome assembly FUWD01 (sample SAMEA79048168, study PRJEB19326) | metagenome | biome: marine
GGGCTGGAACGGGCAAGCACTCGAAGCGCTTGCCCACGCCCATCGCGCAGGAGTTGAGGGGAATCCGGGGCTGTTAGGCGCGCGCATTGCGAGCTGGCTGCTCGATCACCATGTTCGAGCTGATGGTTCACTTATTCGCGTTTCCCGAAACGGCGTGCACAGTAATGCGCCTGCAACATTGGAAGATTACGGCAGTTTGGCGCTGGGTTTACTCGAGTTGGGAATGGCTCTGGGACGCGCAGATTTTGTTGCACGAGGTGGTGCCCTTGTAGAGCGTGCGCGGGTGGAGGAAGCAGAGCGAGCGGACCCCGTGTTGCTCTCCAAAGGTTTGGCGGCCGAGGGTCTCGCGTCCGGGGACATTTCCGAGGGGGCAAGTCCCTCAGGACGTTCCTCCATGGCGCTTGCCCTGTTGCGTTGGTCTCACTTGATGTCTCGTCCTGCGTTGCGCGAAGAAGCCCTCGCGCTGGTGGCGCCCTATGTTTCCCAGGCCCTCCAACAACCGCTGGGGCTCGGGGGAGTGTTACGTGTGCTCTCGGAATACGCCGCTCCGGCTCGCGAACTGGTCGTGGTCGGCGAGGAGAGCGAGCTCGGAGACGTCGCCCGCACGTGGCATCCTGATGGTGCTGTGTGCTTAGTCCTCACCCCCGCCCAAGGCGCCGAGTTCTTGGCGATCGGGTGTGATCTTGTGGAAGGCAGATTAGAGACACCGGTGCCCACGGCGTACCTCTGTGAACGCGGGGTGTGTGCTCTTGGGGTGACCGATGCCACAGCGCTTTCTGACCAACTGACACAATGAAATGGTGCTGATCCTTGCCGCGACACCCCTGGGGAATCTTGGTGACGCCAGCCCGCGCTTAGTGGAAACCTTGCGCACAGCTGATCTCATCGTTGTGGAAGATACGCGGATGACGAAGAAGCTGATGTCGATGCTCGACATCGATTCCAGCGCACCCATGCTCGTTGCCAATGAGCACTCCGAGGCGGGGGTCATTGGTCGCGTGCTAGAAGCCGCCGCGCATTCGGACGTAGTGTTTGTTTCCGATGCCGGTATGCCGGGAATTAGTGACCCCGGCTACGCCGTGATGGCAGCAGCGAGGGCGAGGGCGGCGGGTGTCGCGGTTACTATTATTCCTGGCCCCAGCGCGGGAATCAGCGCGCTTGCTCTCAGCGGTTTGCCCACCGATCGTTTCGTCCACGAAGGGTTTATCCCCCGGAAGGGACGAAAAGGATATTTCGAATCCTTGGCAACGCAAGAGCGCACCATGGTGTTTTTTGAATCCCCCCACCGTCTCGCTTCCACGCTCACCGATGCGGCCTCGGTCTTTGGTCCTGATCGTGAAGCGTGTGTCGCCAGGGAACTCACCAAAATGTTTGAAGAAGTCGCCTGGGGGACGCTCGAAGAATTGGCTCACCGGTTTGCCCAGGGAACGAAAGGCGAGGTTGTGGTGGTTATCGCGGGCAAACCCGCCGGGGCCACCGGCATCGACGAGGCCCTCGCGCAGGTGGAGAGGCTGATTACGGACGGGGTAAAGCGCTCCGATGCGTGCGCACGAGTGGCGAAAGCCACTGGTATCCCCAAGCGGGCGCTGTATAGCGCGAGTATCAGCGCACACCCGTAGGATTGAGCCTCGATGGCCCTTTCTGAATCTGACTCCTTTTTCATCGCGACACCGATTTTCTATGTCAATGACGTGCCGCATATTGGGCACGCTTACACGGAGGTCGCCGCGGACGCTCTCGCCCGTTGGATGCGCCAAAGCGGCATAGACACCTGGTTTTTGACCGGCACCGACGAGCACGGTCAAAAAATCATGCGCACTGCCCTGGCCAACGGGGTCACCCCCAAAGAATGGGCCGACCGTTTGGTGGAACAAGCGTGGAAGCCGCTTCTGAAAACTCTTGATTTGGCCAACGATGATTTCATCAGGACCACGGATGAACGCCACAAAACTGCCGTGAAGACGTTCCTCACCCTGCTGCACGACAAGGGCTTTATCTACCAGGGTGAATACGAAGGCTTTTACTGCGTGGGGTGTGAAGAGTACAAACCCCTTGTGGATTTGGAAGACGGGGTCGGGGAGTTTGACGGGTCCAAACTCTGCCCCATTCACTCTCGTCCAGTGGAGGTACTCAAAGAAGAAAACTATTTCTTCAAGATGAGCACCTTCCAACAAGATTTGTTAGACCTGTATGCCCGCCAACCTGATTTCATTCAGCCGGCAAGTGTGCGCAACGAAATCATTGCTTTCGTGAATCGCGGTCTCGATGACCTTTCCATTTCACGTTCCAATATTGACTGGGGCATCGAAGTGCCCTTCGATGACACACACGTCACGTATGTGTGGTTTGAAGCGCTCTTGAACTACATCACGGCTACCGGTTGGGGCGCGGACGAGGAAAGCTTCGAGAAAAAGTGGCCAGCCGTTCACCTGGTGGGTAAAGATATTGCGCGGTTTCACGCTGTCATCTGGCCTGCCATGTTGATGGCTGCGGGTTTGGCGCCCCCCAAAAAAGTGTTTGCTCACGGCTGGTTGCTGGTCGGTGGTGAAAAGATGTCCAAATCTAAACTCACGGGAATAGCGCCCTCGGACATTACCGATGTTTTTGGGTCGGACGCTTTCCGCTACTACTTTTTGCGTGCTATCACCTTTGGTTCCGATGGTTCTTTCTCGTGGGAAGACCTGTCCGCTCGCTATGAAGCCGAGCTGGCCAACGGGTTGGGGAACTTGGCCTCCCGCGTCATGGCCATGGTCACTCGCTATCGCGGCGGCACTGTGCCGGAGATGCCTGACTCTCAGCCTGCAGACGAGGCCATCCAAGCGGTCATGCTGGAGGCGGTGGCACACGCGGACACCGCCATGCACGCTTTTGCGCCCCATGAAGCTTTGGCGCAGATCTGGCGCATTGTGGAAAGTGTGAACGGCTACATCACGGCGCAAGAGCCGTGGGTGTTGGCCAAAGACGACGCTTTAGCCGAGCGCCTCGACGCCGTCTTGTATACCTCGCTAGATGCCCTGCGGGCTCTCGCGGTTGTTCTGTCACCGTTTATGCCCCAGGCCACCGCAAAACTCTGGGAAGCACTCGGGGCCAACGAGTCGCTCGGGGGAATCACGGCTCAACGTGTCGGTGACGCCGGTGTTTTCGGTTTACTCCCCCCTGGCTCCGCGATAGGCGAGCTGTCTGCTTTGTTCCCCCGCATTGAGCACGACGCCTAAGCCGATGCAGTCTCCCGCCGAAGCGCTTCCTCCCCACCTTCGCACCAGGGGAGGTGGGGAATCCGGGGGTCGCGAGATCGCCTACCCTCCCGCGCCACCGCCATTATCGGTCGGGGTATATGACAATCACGCGCATCTCGAGTTCGCGGATGGGGATAATCCGCTCAGCTACACCGAGCACCTTGATCGAAGCGGTGCTGTAGGAGTCCTTGGGGTCATTCAGGTCGGAACAGATGTCGAAACGTCCCGTTGGTCAGCCGCATTGGCTGCACGGGAACCCCGAGTGCTTGCTGCGGTGGCGATTCACCCGAATGAAGCGCCCACGCTTCATACCCAAGGTGAATTAGAACAGGCGATGGACGTGCTTGATGAACTTGCCGCGCTTCCTCGGGTCGTCGCTATTGGGGAAACGGGCTTGGATTACTTTCGCACGCAAGAAAACCTGCAGGAAGTCCAACGCGACGCCTTTCGGGCGCATATTGCCCTGGCGAAGAAGCACGATCTCGCGTTGCAAATTCATGATCGTGATGCCCACGATGATGTGGTCGCTATCTTGAAAGAGGTAGGCGCACCCGAGCGCACCGTTTTCCATTGTTTCAGCGGGGATGGGGACCTGGCCGAGATATTAGCCCGCGAGGGTTGGTATGCGTCATTTTCGGGGACAGTGACGTTCAAAAATTCTGTCGGCCTTCGCGACGCACTTACCGTCATGCCGCGTTCACGAATCTTGATTGAGACGGATACTCCGTTTTTGACACCCATGCCTTTCCGGGGAAAACCCAACAGCCCCTACATGATTCCCTACACACTGCGCGCCATGGCGCACACCCTGGACATGGACGAAAGCCTGTTGGCTGCTCAACTCACCAGCAATACTCAAGACGTCTATGGGCGATTCGATGATGAACCCTTAGCGGCCCCAGATTCAGTGATTCGTGAGCACTGATAATCCCTCTGCGCTTCTGGGCGCCGGGGAGATTCGGGCACTGGCCGCTGGGCTGGGATTGGTGCCGACAAAAAGCTGGGACAAAACTTCGTCCACGATGCGAACACGGTGCGAAAAATTGTCTCATTGGCCAAGCTCGAACCTCGTGACCATGTCCTGGAAGTAGGCCCCGGTTTAGGTTCCCTCACCCTGGGTTTGCTTGATGCCGGAGCCGAGATGACCGCGATAGAAATTGATCCCCGGTTGGCGAGTCTCCTCCCTCACACCATTGCGGCCCACCAACCGCACGGGCGCTGTGAGGTGATTGTCGCTGATGCCATGGACGTCACCGAACTGGCCACCCCCCCCACCGTGTTGGTAGCAAACCTCCCGTATAACACTTCTGTTCCCATTGTCCTTCATCTGCTGCGCTCGTTCCCCAGCCTTCGCCGGGTGCTCGTCATGGTGCAATCGGAGGTGGCCGAACGCCTCGCGGCGTCACCGGGGTCCAAAGCGTATGGCTCTCCCAGCGTGAAAGCAGCCTGGTTTGGTCGGTGGAGTATCGCGGCCCCGGTCTCGCGGCAAGTTTTTTGGCCGGTGCCCAATGTTGACTCTCTCCTGGTGGCGATGGAGGCCACCGCGCCTCCTGGAGACGAGAATCTGAGACGCGTTCTCGATGCCACGGTTACCCATGCTTTTCGGTCACGACGAAAAATGGCCAGGGGCGCTCTTGCCGAGTATTTAGGTTCCACGAGCGTCGTTGCGATGATCGAAAAAGCCGGGTTGGACCCCACCGATCGCGGGGAAGCGTGGTCGCTTGAGGAGTTTGTGGCGTTAGCGAAAGTGGTGAGGGACTCGTGAGCTCCGCCCGCGAAGTATCCACGGCCTGGATTGTGCTGGGTGTGCTCGGAGGGGCGCTTCTCGGGGGCTTCGTCGGCGGCGGAGGGCCCATGTTAGAGGCCATCACATGGGGTGCGCTCGGGGTGATGGTGTTTCTTGTGGTTTCCGCTCTGCCCCTGCTCTCGCTGGGTCGAGCGGTGTCGCAGCCGAGGGTTTTGGTGGCACTGTTTGCCCTAAACCTGCTGGTCGTGCCCGTGGTGGCCTTCGTGCTCTCTCGGGTGCTGTGGCAACACCCTGCCTTGCAAGTTGGGTTGCTCCTGGTGCTGTTGGCTCCCGGCGTGGCACTGTCCTTGACCACCGTCACCCAAGCGGGTGGCGATGTTGAAAGTGTCTTGGGCGCAAAGCCCGTGCTTCTTATCGGGCAGCTTATTGTGGTTCCCGTCTATGCGGTAGGGCTGAGTGGTGGGGTCTTGGGTTTTGCCGATTTACCCCCCACCTTCCTCGCGATCGGAGCAGCCATTGTGCTGCCGGGCCTTCTGGCCCTAGCCCTCCAAGCCGTGGCCGCAAGGAGGGCATCTGCAGCTCGCCTGCGCTACCGTCTTCGCCGCGCCACTATTGCGTCGATAGCGCTGGCAGCCGCCTTGGTGTTGTGGACGCGGGTGCCAGACCACCTGGGGGAACTGAACGAATTGTTTCGACTGGTCCCGTTGTTTTTCGCCTTTCTGGTGCTCATGGCGCCATTGGGCTTTTTTGGCAGGAGTGTTGGCAAGCCTGAGTCCGCCAGAAAAACGGGCCATCATGATTGTGGGCGCTGGCCGTGGCGGGGTCATCATGTTGCCCATTGCGATGGCCATGGAATCTGAGGTCTGGGGCGTGATACCGCTCGTCGTGGTCACCCATCTGACGATGGAAATCATCGGTATGAGGGTCTATCAATCCATTGTTCCCGAAATTGTCCCCTTCGATCACCCGTAGAGCCCGGGTAATCTAAAGCCATGTCGCGCCGTGTTGTTGCTCGTGCCCCGGGGAAAATCAACCCAATATTGCACGTGGGGCCTCTCACCGGGGAGGGCTATCACGAGCTCTTCACCCTTTTTCATGCTCTTGATATCTGGGAGACCGTGGAAGTCAGTGATTCCACGGAATATTCACTCACCCTAGAAGGCAGTGTTCCGTTGGGGCAGGTGCCCCTCGACGAGAGCAACATAGTGGTGAAGGGAGCGAAGGCCCTCGCGGCAGAAATCGGACATGACGGCGCGGCCACACTCCACATCAAGAAAGCAATCCCGGTGGGTGGCGGTATGGGCGGGGGCTCTGCGGATGCCGCTGCAGCTCTGATGGCACTGAACGAACTCTGGGGTTCCCCGGCTGACACCGAGACCTTGCATCGAATCGCACTCAGCCTGGGGGCGGATGTCCCCTTTGCGCTTCTCGGGGCAAGCGCTCTGGGAAGAGGATATGGCGGTGACCTCACACCCGTGGACTCAGCCCTGTTTCACTGGGTGCTCCTGCCCGTGGACCACCACCTCTCCACACCCCGTGTATATACCCGCCTCGATGAGCTTCGCGGGGGGCGTGGCGAGCCCTTGCCCCACAAGCTCCCAGAATCTCTCCTTCACGCGTTGGCATCCGGGGACCCGGTTGCGCTTGCCGATCACCTGCACAATGATCTCGCACCCGCTGCGGTAGACCTGTATCCTCCGATTGCTAACCAAATCCTGGAGGGAGAGAGGGCCGGCGCGCTGGGGTCCATGGTGTCTGGCTCTGGCCCCACCTGTGTGCTTCTTGCCCGGGATGCTGAGCATCAGACTGAACTTGTCGAGATGCTACGGACGCGAGGCCACGCGCCCCTTCCTACCGTGTCGAGTCCGCTGGGCGCTCATCTGGTGTGAGCACCGGGGGTTCTTTCTGGAACACACTCAGCACCACAAGATAGATGGCGGAGAGCACCAAAAAGATGTCGGCAACATTTCCGACAAAGAATCCGGCGTAATCAATAAAGTCCACGATGTGGCCTTCCCCAAAACCAGGGTCACGCAACAGGCGATCTCCCAGATGGCTAATCGCACCGCCGAGGAGCCCTGCCACGCCGATGCCGAAGGATGCCTGGGTGGTGCGCAATGCGACCACCACAAGCGCGATGACCGCAACGGCTGCGACGAGGGTCAAAATCCACGTCATACCCGAGCCCAAGCCAAAAGCGGCGCCAGGGTTATAGATCAGCCGCCACCCCAAAAGGTTTTCGATGACCGGGTGGTATTCCCGAAGCTCGAGGGTAGATTCCGCCCACCACTTTGACCCCTGATCCAAGGCGACAATCATTAGGGCAGACAGGCCAATCCACCAGCGCAGAGCGTGCGGGGCAGGTTTCTTCGTGGTCACAGATTCCTTAGGGGATGGGAGGGACTAAGGATTCAAGTATTCCATGGCCCGTGAGGAACAAGCTTTTAGCGACTTTCCACATCCAGGCTGAGCTGGCGCAAAGCCTCGGCAACGCTGCGTCTTTCGGACTCAGGAAGGGCGCGTAACAACTCATGTTCGGCATCAATCAGGGTGGAAAAAGCGGTGTCAATGGCGGCCAACCCTCGTGGTGTGAGTTTTACGACAACACCACGGCCGTCGTCGGGATGGGACGTTCTGGTGACTAAGCCTTTGGCTTCAAGTTTCCCCAAGCGGTGGGTCATGGCCCCGGAGCTCACTAACGTGTCTGCCAATAAGTTCTTGGGGCTCAGGCGAAAAGGCGCACCTGCTCGGCGAAGCGCCGCCAGCACATCAAATTCCCAGGACTCCAGACCAGAAGATTTAAACGCCTGTTTACGGAACCCCTCAACTCTTTTGCCAATCCGGCTCACCCGGGATAGCACTTCAAGTGGAGACACATCAAGGTCTGGTCTCTCCCGTTTCCAGGCTTGGACAATGCGGTCGACATCGTCTGCGGCTTGGGTCATCACACTATTATCCTTCCTCTGCCAGAATAGGAGAGGCCTTTGGCCATTCCGCCTTGGTGTAACGGCAGCACGGCAGCCTTTGGAGCTGTTAGGTCTAGGTTCGAATCCTGGGGGCGGAGCTAAAAAAACACTGGGGCGCGAACCGTGGGGAGCATTGTGAGCTTAAATGGGGGGATGACGCACCAGTCGCTCGCGGTCGTAGTTCTCGCTGCTGGCCAGGGCACCCGGATGAAGTCCGCCAGAGCCAAAGTGCTTCATACTCTGTCGGGTACACCGCTGATTGGCCATGTCTTGTCCACGGCAGCAGCGCTAGAGCCCGACCATATTGCCGTGGTAGTTCGTCATCATCGCGAAGCTGTAGCAGAAGCCATAGCGGAGTTCGTGGAGAACGCCATCATCGTTGATCAGGATGACATCCCGGGAACGGGTCGGGCACTCGAGTTAGCTCTCGCGGCCCTTCCTCCCACGTTTAGTGGCCAGGTGGTCGTCATCAGTGGTGATGTTCCCCTCCTGGATTCGGACACACTCTCCGCGGTCCTCCATCACCACCGCGAACAGGGCTCCACGCTGACGCTGATGAGCACAACACCGGCAAACCCGACCGGCTATGGCCGTGTGGTCCGCGGACCAGAGGGCAACATCCTTCGCGTTGTGGAGGAAGCCGATGCCAGCTTCGAAGAAAAAGCTCTTTCCGAAGTTAATGCTGGTGCGTATGTCATGGAGCGTGAGGCGGTCTCTGCAGCACTTCTCACCCTGAGCAGCTCTAACGCGCAGGGTGAAAAATACCTGACCGATGTGGTGGAGGCCCTGGTTGCCGCAGGCAACCCGGTTTCAGGAGTGCTCGTTGAGGACTCCTGGTTGTTGGAGGGAATCAACGATCGGGCTCAACTGAGCGATGCCCAGGCCAGATTGACGGCCATGACCATTCGGGGCTGGCAGCTCCTCGGGGTCACCGTGCACGATCCCGCCAGTTGTGTCATTGACCTCGAAGTTGAGCTGGCACCGGACGTGGAACTTTTGCCCGGCGTCCAGCTTCACGGTGCAACTCGGATTGATTCCCACGCCGTGATTGGCCCGGATTGCACTCTCCGAGACACCGTTGTGGAATCCCACGCGAGAGTGGTGCGCACGCATGCTGAGGGCGCTCACATTGAGGAAGGCGCCACGGTCGGACCTTTCTCTTACCTTCGTGCCGGCGCGGTTGTGGGAATCGACGGCAAAGTGGGTGCGTTTGTCGAGATCAAGAATTCCACTTTGCATCGTGGGGTCAAGGTGCCCCACCTGAGTTATATCGGGGATGCAGACATTGGCGAGGGGACCAACATTGGTGCCGGTGCCATTACCGCCAACTATGACGGCGTGACAAAGCACCGCACCACCATTGGTTCCCACGTGCGCACCGGGTCCCACACCGTTTTTGTGGCACCCGTGGAACTGGGCGATGGTTCCTACACCGCAGCGGGAGCAGTTATTCGCCGTAGCGTCGCCCCGGGGGCGCTGGCCATTAGCGTCTCTTCACAACGGAACCATGAAGGCTGGGTCGAACACAACCGTGAAGGCTCGCCGTCAGCCACCGCAGCGAAGGCTGCCAAGGAGAGTAAAAAATAGCCATGGTCTACACCAGCAACCCCCCTCCCCGAGATGACTCTAAATCTGTGACAAGAATTTCTGCCACCCCTAAGAAAAATCTGGTTTTGGTGAGCGGTCGTGCTCACCCCGCTCTCGCCGAAGCCGTCGCGGAGGAACTGGGGACCGAATTAGTGCCCACGGATGCACGAACGTTTGCCAACGGGGAAATTTATGCGCGCTATGGCGAGAGCGTTCGAGGGTCGGATGTCTTTGTTCTCCAATCCCACAGTGACCCCATCAACGAATGGATCATGGAGCAGTTGATCATGGTGGATGCCCTCAAGCGCGCCAGCGCAAAACGCATCACCGTGGTAGCGCCTTTCTATCCCTACGCCCGCCAAGACAAGAAAGGTCGCGGTCGCGAACCCATCTCGGCGCGCCTCATTGCTGACCTGTTTAAAGCCGCTGGCGCCGATCGCATCATGAGTGTTGATTTGCACGCCGCGCAGATTCAAGGCTTTTTTGATGGTCCGGTGGACCACCTTTTCGCGATGCCCGTGTTGCTCGAGCACTTCAGGGCTCTCTTGGATCCTGCAACGGTGACCGTGGTGAGCCCCGATATGGGGCGTGTGCGTGTCGCCGATATTTGGAGTGACAAGCTAGGCGCGCCACTTGCCATCATTCACAAGCGTCGCGACCCCGCAATTCACAATCGCGTGTCAGTCCACGAAATTGTGGGGGAGGTCAAAGGTCGCGTGTGTCTTTTGGTGGATGACCTTATCGACACCGGTCGCACCATCGCCAAGGCCGCGGAAGCGCTCAAAGAGGCGGGTGCCCTCAGCGTCGTCGTGGCAGCAACCCACGCGGTGTTCTCTGACCCCGCGTCCACCGTTTT
>FUWD013024094.1_pt1 | contig 10391 bp, 13 predicted proteins | sample 1063281 | NCBI WGS metagenome assembly FUWD01 (sample SAMEA79048168, study PRJEB19326) | metagenome | biome: marine
GCTTTAGGCGGAGTTTTAGTTGCAGGGGTATTATTCTTAATAATATCTTTAACACCTTTGAGAGCTTGGTTAATTAATTCAATTCCAAAAAGTCTTAAACTTGGAATAGGTGCGGGAATAGGTTTATTCTTAGCAATCATTGGGCTTGAGATTATGGGAGTGGTTGGTGATCACCCTGTAACACTTGTTACAATTGGTGATCTTAAAAATCCTTTGGTGCTTTTAGGCTGTTTAGCTTTTGTTAGCATGATTGTATTAGAAAAATTAAATATAAAAGGAAATATCATCATTGGAATAATTGTGTTCAGCGTTATTGCTTGGGTGAGTGGACTTGCTAAATTTAATGGTTTGGTAAGTGCTCCTCCATCAATGTCATACTTATTTGAGTTTGACCTTGGTGCTGCATTTACAGCAGGTATGTCTACTGTGATCTTTACTTTATTGTTTATAGATTTCTTTGATACTGCGGGCACGCTAACATCTGTTGCTAACGTAGCAGGTAAAGTTCAAGCTAACGGTAAAATAGAAGACATTGATAAGGCAATGATGTCAGACAGTGTTGCGACAGTAGCTGGAGCTTTAATGGGAACTACAACAGTAACAAGTTACGTAGAGTCTGGTGCTGGAGTAAAAGAAGGTGGTAGAACTGGAATGACTTCAGTTGTCATTGGAGTTTTATTTTTAGCTTGCTTATTCTTGTCACCATTAGCTACAAGCTTACCAAAAGAAATTGATGGAGCTGCACTTTTATATGTTGCGATTTTATTCGTGAGAAACATCGTTGACATAAGTTGGGATGATATTTCTGAGTCAGGTCCAGCTGTTCTAGCTATGATAGCTATGCCACTTACTTATAGTATTAGTAATGGTATTGCTCTTGCGTTTATAGCTTACGCATTAATTAAGATTTTTACTGGAAAATTTGGTTCTACTTCTCCTGCAATATGGTTAATTGCTGGGTTAAGTGTTGCAAGTTTTGCTGTAAATTAAAAATTAAATTTTTAAGGGCTGGTGAAAACTGGCCCTTATCTTTTGTGCTTCTTAAGTAAGTCTTCTATTCTTACCTCTTCATAATTTTCAAAAGGCTGAACAATCCAAGGGTTATCATTCAATCTTTCTGCACAATAATCAGGCTCAAAAGTTGAGTCCTTTTTTTTCCATAGAACTGCAGTTTTGATTGATTCAATATTATCTTTAATTGGAGGATATTTTTCTAACCACTCAATGCTTTTATTTAAAGTAATACCTGTGTCTGAAAGATCATCACACAAAAGCAACCTGCCTCCCATATCATGAACTGTTGAACTCATCTCCCTTGAAAACACAAGTTCACCTTGCTGATCTTCCACACCTGTTCCAGAGTAAGACTCTACAGCGAGATAAGCACATTTGAGTTTAAAAATTCTGCTTAATACATCAATAATTGGTGCGCCACCTCTCATAATACCAATAAGCATAGTGGGTTTAAAACCACTCTCGTGGATTTTAACTGCTAATTTTTCTACTATTAGATTATATTGTTTCCAGTCTATGATTAGTTTGTTGGCCATAGAAATTATTAATTCTTTTTGGAGGTATTGTAAATGAGCAAAGGATATTGGATAGCACTTTATAAAAAAATTGAAAGCACTGAAAACTTAGGTGATTACGCAAAACGTGCCACTGAAACAATTATAAGTCATGGTGGCAAACCATTAGTTAGAGGAGGAAAGTATAACGTATTAGAAGGAGAAAACTATCCAAGAACAGTTATTTGGGAATTTCCGTCTTATGAAGCTGCAGAGAAGTGTTATAATTCTAAAGAGTATCAAGGTGCTTGGGAACTAGCTAAAAAACAACTGAGCGAAACCTACAAATTGTTGAGGGTTTTAATACTGTATAGCTTTTGGTTCATTATCAATAGATCTCCATAAATACCAAGTTGCTACGGAACAATGTGGAGAGAGTTTTTTATAAAGTTTTTGTACAAATGAACTTGGAGGCGGATATTTTTTTTTATAATTATTTGAAATTGCTCTCAAAAGACCAATGTCTTGTATTGGCCAAATATTAGATCTATTAAAAGTAAAAAGTAAAATCATTTCAGCTGACCATCGTCCTATTTGTCGTAATTTAGATAAATACTGAATAGCTTCTTCGTCACTTAGTTTTTTGATTAAACTTGGTTTAAAACTTTTGTCTAAAAATTTTTGAGCTAGCTCTTTTATACCTCTTACTTTTTGCCTGCTCAGCCCACACTTTTTAAGATTTATAAAAGTTAATTTATTAACTATTTTTGGACGAATGTTGCCTTTACATAGAAGTTTAAATCTATCAAAAACAGAGTTGGCTGCCGCAACACTAATTTGTTGACCAACAATACTCTTGCATAGAGAGAAAAAAATATCATTCCTACTAATTAGATAGCCTGAATTGTATTTTTTATTAATTTTTTAATTATCTTGTCTTTTTTTGATAATTGAATTTTTGCTTTATTCCAATAAGCTGGTGGTTTCTTCATGACCTTGGTGCAACAATTTCTTTTTTTAATTGTTTTTCTCTAATAAAAATAATGAAAGAACTTGCAACAACCAAAGCTGAACCAGCTAACATTAGAGGCTTTGGAACTTCACCCCAAATAATAAAACCAAAAGTAATAGCAAAAACTAAACTTAAATATTTAATTGGAGTGACTAACGAAGCTTCTGCTAATCTATAGCTTTGAGTTAACAACAAGTTAGCTACACTTCCACATAAACCCATTACTACAAATAATAATAAATCTTTTGCTGTTGGCATTACCCAGCCATAGGGAAATGTTACTAATCCTATGATTGTACATAAAAAAGTAAAGTAAAAGGCAATTCTATAATTTGGTTCAGTTTTTGATAAAGCCCTTACACTTATAGCCACACCGGAAAAAAAAATGCAAAAAAGTATTGGTGATAAATAATAATAATTTAATTGTGCATATGCAGGCTGAACTATTAGAAGCATACCTAAAAAACCTATAAAAACTGCTGACCATCTTTTGACTCCAACTTTTTCTGATAAAATTAAAATTGAAGCAATTGTAACGAAAATTGGACCTGCAAATGTAAGGGACACTACGTCTGCCAAAGGTAAATTCCTTAATCCAAAAAAAATACAAATAAAAGCAGTTGCGCCAGCAATGGCTCTAAACGCATGTAAGCCTGGCCTGGACGTTTTATAAAAATCTTTCCATCTATCTCTTGGAATAATTAAAAAAATCGGTATCAAACCAAAAAAAATACTTGCAAAGAATACTTCTCCAAAGGGATAATAATTTAGCCATTTGACGCATAGATCCATTACCGCAAAGCACATAACGCTTGCGACCATATACAAAACTCCGGTTTGATTTCTTGTAAGCAATTGAATATCCTTTAGCTTTATTAACATATTATTTCACTATGCAAAAATGTTACTTAGCACTTGGATGCTTTTGGAAACCTGAGGAAATATTTAGACAAACAAAAGGTATTTTGAAAACTGAAGTTGGGTACGCAGGAGGTGATAAGAATAATGTAAGTTATGAAGAAGTTTGTGAAGGTAATACAGGTCATGCAGAAACTGTTAAACTAACTTTTGACGAAAATATTATTCCATACGAACAAATAATAGAAACTTTTTTTAAAATTCACGATCCAACACAAAAAGATATGCAATATCCTGATGTTGGAACTCAATACAGAAGTGAAATTTTTTACGAAGATGAAAACCAAAAAGATATAGCTGAAAGAATAAAAAATAAATTAAATAAAAAATTTGATGGTAAAATTGAAACCATTATTTCAAAAATAAAAAATTACTGTAAAGCTGAAGAATATCATCAAAAATATATAATGAAAAAAAGAATTTGATGACTTTAGTATCTACAGATTGGTTGGATAGTAATTTATCTAAAGTTAAAATTTTGGATGCAAGTTGGCATATGCCTTCAACCAAAAGAGATGCGGAACAAGAGTTTTTAATTAATCATATTCCAAATTCTCAATTTTTTGACCTCGATAAGAATTCTGATAGCAATAATCCACTTCCACATATGTTGCCTTCAAAGGAAAAATGGAAAGAAATTATTTCAAACTTTGGAATCGAAAATGATGATTATGTTATCATTTATGATGACTCTGACGTCATAAGTTCATGTAGATGTTGGTATATGTTTATATATTTTGGTCACGATATTAAAAAAATTTCTGTTTTAAATGGTGGATTAAAAAAATGGAAAAATGAAAATAGAAAATTAACTAAAGATATTTTAAAATTAAAAAAAACTAATTACCAAGTTACTGAAAATAAAAATCTTGTAAAAAATAAAGAAGAAATTGATTCAAATATTACTTCTAAAAAATTTGATCTAGTTGATGCTAGGGGTAAAAAAAGATTTGATGGAATTGAACCAGAGCCAAGACAAGGACTTAGAAGTGGCCACGTACCTAATTCAAAAAATTTACCTTTTATGGAATGTATTAATAATGATCGAACATTTAAAAGTAAAAAGGAGTTACAAGATTTATTCGCAAAAATGATGTTAGACAAAAAAAATAATATGGTTTTTACTTGCGGATCTGGTGTCACTGCGTGCGTTTTGGCACTAGCTAATTATGTTACAAATGATATGAATCCTGTGATTTATGACGGTTCTTGGTCTGAATATGGGATCATTAAATAAAAATGAAATCTTCAAATAAATTAAAAATTTTTTTAATAATTATACTAATAGCTATAATTGGAGTTATTGCTGGAAGATATTTTATTGGTCAACATTTCCAAAAAAAATTTAGTGTAAGACCAGATCCAGGTGTAATTGTAGAAATAGTTACCAAAAAAAGTTTTTTCGATAGCATAGAAACTTTTGGAACAGCCATTGCTTCAAACTCCAAAACTTATCGAGTTAAAAAAGATGAGATTGATGGAAGTTTTGATAGTGAAGGAAAAATTGTAAAAAAAGGTGACACTATTATTAAATTAAAAACAGACGAAACTATACTTGCAGATTTTGACGGAAAATTAGGAAAAAGAGAGATTGCTCAGGGTGTTTTAGGTACAGATAGTTTTATAATTACTTTAGATGATAGTAGTAAAATAGTTATAGATATTAAAATACCTGAAAATTTTGTTGGAATTTTAAAAAATGGTTTAGATGCAGAAATAAAATCTGATGCATTTAATAAAACCTTTTATGGAAAAATTGACTCTGTAAGTTCAAGAGTCGATCCTTCTACAAGATCAATATTAGCTAGAGTAGTAGTTGAAAACAAAGATTATGAGTTAATTCCAGGACAATTATTGTCTGTAAAAATAATTTATAACAAAACTGAAACTTTAGGAATTTCTGAGAGATCTATCACAATTCAAGGTGATACTGCTTTTGTATATGTTGTAAAAGATGAAAGTGTCGTTGAAAGAAGAAATATTAAAATAGGTCAAAGAAATTTTGGATTAGTCTCAATAATAGACGGATTAAATGAAAATGAGAAAATAGTTTCAGAGGGCATATCAAAGGTTAGAGATAAAGGAAAAATTAAGATTATAAACAAACCTAATTAAAAAAATGTTTTTAACTGACTTATCAATTAAGCGTCCTGTAATAGCTTCTGTGATGAGCTTGGTTTTAGTTTTATTTGGTTTAGTTACTTTTCAAGAAATACCCACGGATGAATTACCAGATGTCCAACCTCCTATAGTTTCTATTCAAACTGATTATAAAGGAGCATCTGCTGAAATTGTTGACTCTCAAATTACTCAAAAAATTGAGGACTTTGTTGGAGGTACGCCAGGCTTGGAAACTATTGACTCTACAAGTGAAGATGAAAGATCATCGATTAGATTAACTTTTAAAACTGGTTTAGATTTAGATAACGTAACTAACGATGTTAGGAATGCAGTTTCTAGAGTAGTAGATAATTTACCAGAAGGCGCTGAACCACCAGAAATATTTAAGCAGAGCGCAGGTTTTAGAACGACTATGTGGATCGAATTCAGTTCTGAGACTATGACAGATCTAGAGTTATCTGATTACGCTGATAGATATTTGATTGATAATTTTTCAACTGTTGAAGGAGTTGGAAGAGTTACTCTTGGCGGAGAAAGAGAATTATCGCTTAGAATTTGGCTTGATCCTATAGCTTTAGCAGCAAGAGATTTAACTACTCAGGAGGTTGAGGCAGTTTTAAGAAAAGAAAATTTAGAATTTCCTGCAGGAAAAATTGAAAGTAAAGATATCGATTTAACAATCAAATTAGATAAAGCTTATCAAAACTTATCTAACTATAAAAAACTACCTCTAAAGAGATCTAAAGATGGATCTATTATAACTTTAGAAGATGTTGCAAAAGTAGAATTAGGGCCCGCTTCAACAAGAACTTTATTTAAGGGAAATGGAAGACAAGTTGTAGGTATAGGTATTTATCAACAATCAGATGCGAATACTATAGCGGTTGCAGATGGTGTTAGAAAAAAAATAGAGGAAATGCAAACTTCATTACCTCCTAACACAAAGTTAGAAGTTTCATTTGATCGAAGTACTTATATATCGCAAGCAATAACAGAAGTTTACAAAACTTTAATCATTGCGGTTATTCTAGTAACAATTATAATTTATTTATTCCTTGGAAATATTAGAGCTCTAATTGTTCCAGTAGTGGCTCTTCCTGTTTCTTTAATATCTACTTTCTTGGCAATTTATCTTTTTGATTTTTCAATAAATCTTTTTACTTTGATGGCTCTAGTACTTGCGATTGGTATCGTTGTTGATGATGCAATTGTGATGCTTGAAAATATCGTAAGAAGAATTGATGAAGGTGAAACCCCGCTAGTTGCAGCTTATAAAGGTGCAAAACAAGTTTCTTTTGCAATTATAGCTACAACTGTTGTGCTTGTAGCCGTGTTCGTGCCGCTTGTTTTTATAAAAGGAATCACAGGTGTATTATTTACTCAAACAGCAGTCACATTAGCTTCGGCAGTCGTAATTTCAAGTTTTGTTGCTCTTTCTTTAAGTCCAATGCTTGCAAGTAAAATTTTTAAAAAAAAATATGGAAAAAAGAAGTTTTGTTCTTAAGTTTGAAGGTAAATTAAAAGAGTTAACTTCAATTTACACAAGCTCATTAACTTACTGGCTTAAAAAGAAAAAATAATTACTCTATTTTTATTTGGAACTTTTGTTCTTACGGTTTTTTTATTCAAATTTGCTCCAAAAGAACTCATTGCTGCTGAGGATAGAGGAGCATTCTTTGTAATAATTAAAGCGCCAGAGGGATCTGGATTCAATTATACAAAATCAAAAGCCGAAGAAATCGAGTCTTTTTTACTTCCTGAAGTAGGAAAGGGTGAGTACAGAAAACTAATTCTAAGAGTTCCAGGTTTTGGAAGATCTAATAAAGCTGTTAACAGTGGGTTTATAATTGTTCTCTTAGAGGATTGGGATAAAAGAAAAAGAGATGGGACTCAAATAATGAGAGAGTCCTTTGGAAAAATTTCTAGAGTACCAGGAGTGTTAGCTTTTCCTGTAATGCCTCAAAGCATTAGAACTGGAGGCGTTGAAAGCCCAGTTCAATTTGTAATTCTAGGTAGAACTTATGAGCAGTTAATACAATGGAAAGAAATTATAAAAAAAGAAGCAAGAAAAAATCCCGGCTTAACTTCTATTGATGATGATTTTGATTTAGATAAACCTCAATTAAATGTAAAAATTGATCAACAAAAAGCTGCTGACTTAGGTGTAGCAACAGAAGATATTGGAAAAACTATTGAAACAATATTTGGTTCTAAAACAGTTACAAGATATGCATACGAGGGAAAAGAATACTCTATAATTTTACAAGGAGACATTAAAGATAGGCAAGAACCTGGAAATTTAGATAAACTTTATGTCAGATCTAAAAATAATGGCAAATTAATTCCTATAGCCAGTTTAGTAAGTTATAATGAAAAAGGTGAAGCTCCTTTTTTAAGTCGTTACAATAGACAAAAAGCAGTTACGATTTCAGCAAGACTTGTTGGTGATTACACATTAGATCAAGCACTTAATTTTTTAGTAGAAACTGTAAAAAATAATACTCCTGAAGCACAAATTGCATACAAAGGAGAGAGTGAAGAGTATAAAAAAACTAGTTATGAGATTTATTTTATATTTATTTTAGCTTTAATCACAGCGTATCTAGCAATGTGTGCTCAGTTTGAAAGTTGGAAACATCCTTTAACAATTATGCTGACTGTTCCTCTTGCTGTTCTAGGAGGTATTGTAGGTCTACTTTTAGTTGGTTCATCATTAAATATTTATAGTCAAATAGCTCTGGTTATTCTCATAGGTCTTGCTGCAAAAAATGGAATTCTAATTGTAGAATTTGCAAACCAATTAAGAACTGAAGGTAAAACTATAGAATCTGCAGTTGTAGAGGCCGCTAAAGTTAGATTTAGACCAATTTTAATGACAAGTTTATCTACAATATTTGGAGTTTTGCCCTTAGTATTTAGTTCAGGTCCAGGCGAAGCAAGTAGATTAACAGTTGGTATAACTATTTTAGGTGGAATGGTATTTTCAACTTTCTTTACACTGTTTGTAATTCCTACGGTGTATTTAGTGTTAGGTAAAAATACAGATCGTATCGATGCGATTGAAATTGAATTAAATAAACAACTTAAAAAATAATATATTTATTTCTATTCAAATTTTTTTGACAAAGAGTAAGTTGCTTTCTGTAATTATTTGCTAGTTCTTTAACAGAGGTTGCATAAATGATAGCTTTTTTATCCTGTTTATAATTTTTATAATCACCCCAACCTTTATAGTAAGCTAGATATTGTCTGTAGGCGTCGTTCTTTGGAATTTTAAGAATTTTATAGGTTTTATCTATATACCATCCAATAAAATCAACAGAGTCTTTAAACCTGGCGCGAGTGGCTAACTTATTATCTGTTTCTTTTTTATATTGTTCCCAAGTCCCAACAACAGCTTGGGAATACCCAAATGAGCTTGATGGCCTTTTAAAGGGGATAATATTAAATAATTTTTCTCTAGGAGGTTTTGCAAGCCAATTAAAGTCACTTTCTTTTTTGACAAAGGCTAATTGTAAGTGAATCGGTGCGCCCCATTTTTCGTATGAACTTTTTGTATGTTTGTACCATAAATACCTTTCTTCAAAAATCTCACAACTATTTTGAGTATTTTTTGGAACTGAGGAACAGGCACTAAATATAAAAAAAATTATTAAATAAAATTTAAAACGTTTAAAATGAATCACTAATAAGTTTATACAAGAATTTAATTAGCCTTTCTCCAATTTTTCTGGAGTTAAAAAATTACCTTGCCAAATACCTAATTTATTTTTTTGGCATACTCTTCATCCTCAATATAATCTTTTGAATATCTCCTATAAGCTACTGCGTATCCATTTCTAACCATCCACTTATTAAGATCTAAATTTTCTAAAAAACAAACTCCGATATATCTTCCATATCTATCTTTACTAGGTTGAAGCTTGCAGGATATAATTTGATTATTAATTTTTTCAGTAAGAGCTTGGGTTGTGGTAATTCCACAATTATATTCAGTATTAAATTTTGAGCATATTTGTTCTCTCTCTGGCGCATCAATCCCATTAAGTCTTATTTTACTTGCATTAATATGAACAGTATCTCCATCAATGACTTTTGGGTAACCTGTTATAATCTCATTAGCTAATGAACTGGTAGTGATAAGAAATATAAAAAGAAAATTATAAAAAATCTTTTTTTGCACTCTCAAGACAATTTTTAATTTCCTGATCTAATTCTGCAGACTCTAGGGAAATATTATTTTTTTCAAAATCTTTTTTTATTTTTCTTATAATATCTTGATCACCTGGTTCTTCAAAATCAGCTTTAATTAATTCTTTAATATAATTATCTGTTTCGATATCATTTTTTCCCAATCTTTTACTTACCCATTCTGCTAAATATTTATTTCTCCTGGCAGTGACTTTAAATTGCAACTCTTGATCATGTGCAAATTTGTTTTCAAACGACTTTTCTCTATCGTTAAATTTATTCATACTATTTTGTAATATATTTTTTAATGAATGTAATTAGTAAAAGCCCAAATAAATAACCTAATACATTTGCCAAAACATCATAGTATGAGAACTCTCTTAACGGGATAAATAAATGAAGAAATTCGATGGTTAAAGAAAGAAACAATAATAATAAGATTAATGCATAAAATTTATCTTCTTTAATATAAACAAAAAGCCCAATGGTTGTTAAATAAGAAAAATAGTAAAAATGCTTGATAGAACCTTCCAATAAGGTTTTTTCTTTTACTGTGCCTTCATTAAACTCAATTAAATTTCCTGGTAATAAATAAATTACAAATAAAAAAATTAGTGAAAAATAAAATAAGTATTTAAGAA
>FUWD013248566.1_pt19 | contig 10383 bp, 14 predicted proteins | sample 1063281 | NCBI WGS metagenome assembly FUWD01 (sample SAMEA79048168, study PRJEB19326) | metagenome | biome: marine
AAAGGTTTATGGAACGATTGATGAAGCACAAAATCTTCTTGCCTATGCTTTAGAAGACTATTCCATAAAATTTCTTGATCTGCTTAAATTAATAGAGAAGGATCTAGAAAATCTAATTGAAACTGAGTGTCTGCATAAACAGAGCTAAAAAAATCGTTTGGAATTATCTTGGTTTTATAAACCTTACTGAAGCAACCCGAATCTTGGTATGATACTTAAAAAAATAGCGGATACAATTAGACTCTTAACAATTGATGCAGTAGAAAAGGCTGGATCAGGACATCCTGGACTTCCAATGGGTTGTGCTGAAATAGGAGCCTTTTTATTTGGAGAATTCTTAAAATTTGACCCAAATTTTCCTAAATGGGATGAAAGAGATCGTCTTGTGCTTTCAGCAGGCCATGGATCCCTTTGGCTTTACACTTGTATGCATTTAGCCGGTTTTTCTATTTCTATTCAAGACATCCAAAATTATAGACAGATTAACTCTAAGACTCCAAGTCATCCTGATATTACGAGAACTGAGGGTGTTGAGGCTACAACAGGACTCGACGGGCAAGGCATTGCTTTTGCTGCAGGACAAGCACTAAGCTTGAAAAAAAATCATATCAAATCAAAAGTAGTGATTTTGGCTGGAGACGGTGACCTAATGGAAGGCGTTTCATATGAAGCATGCTCACTAGCAGGTCATTTAAATCTTAATAATTTGATTTTAATCTATGACTGCAACCAGACGACTTTAGATGGATATGTAAGAGAAACATTCTCTGAAAATATTTTCCTTAGATTTCAATCTCAAAATTGGGATGTATTGGAAATAAATGGGCATGATATTAACCAAATCCGTAATGCTATTGCACCATTAAGAATTTCCCAAAAAAAACCAGTGATTGTTATTGCAAATACTCAAATTGGCTACGGGTCTCCAAATAAAGCAAAAACTCCATTGGCACATGGAAACCCTTTAGGGACTAATGAGGCGGAGTTAACAAAAAAGGCTCTAGGACTTTCTAAAAAACCATTTTATGTAGACCCTACTATTTATGATTTTTTTCGACATCGAAAAAGTCATGGATCTGTACCTGATCCTGCAATAATCCCTGAAAGCCTAGAAAAAATACTTCTAGATATAACTATTCCATCACCCATAGAGGGTCGCTGGGCCTCACATAAAGTTCTTCAAGTCTTAAAACAACATATCCCTAAACTTGTTGGTGGCTCTGCAGATCTTTCATCGTCTGATGGAACTAATTTAGATGATGAAGGTTTTATCAAACCCAATGACTTTAAATCCAGAAATATTAAATACGGAGTGAGAGAGTTTGCCATGGCAACTATGGCGTCTGGCATGGCACGAACAGGGCTTAACATCCCTTTTATTGGAACATTCCTCTCATTTGTTGATTATATGAAAAGCGCCATTAGAATGACTGCTCTTATGAAATTACAAGTCATCTATCAATTAAGTCATGACTCATTCTTTGTGGGTCACGACGGCCCAACTCATCAACCTGTTGAGCAGCTAGCATCACTTCGTTCTATACCAGGGCTTCATGTTATTCGCCCTGCAGATGCGCACGAAGTTAAAATGGCCTGGGTTGCCGCTCTTCAGCATAAAGGTCCTACAGCAATTGTTTTATCTAGGCAAGCTGTACCTGCGATTTCTAAACAACCATTTTCAGAGGGTTTGGGCAGAGGAGGATATATCATAAAAAAGAATCGGGCAATCTAATTGAATATCTATTAATTGCCACAGGATCTGAAGTAAATCTGGCATTAGAAGTTGCAAAAAATCTTGGAGAAAACACTCGAGTAGTGTCAATGCCCTCATGGGAATTATTTGAAAAACAGACTCGGAGCTATAGAAAATTTGTTTTACAGGGAGAAATTAAGATTAGCATTGAGGCAGCCTGCGAGCAAGGATGGCATAAATATATTGGAGCCGATGGGATAGCAATTTCATTAAATACTTATGGTGAATCAGGGTCGCCTGAAGACCTAGCCGATTATTTTGGCTTCACTGAATCTAAAATAATTCAAAAAATCAAATCTCATTTGAACTCAAATACAATTTAATACAAAACCAATCATAGATAAATTTTTATATTATTATTCAAGTTGATGACTAAGGTCAAAAACTTATGAAGCAATGGCCAAAACAAGAAGTTATTAATCTTTTTCATACTCCTATAAGCTCTTAAAAATTATCTAGATTTAAGGCAGAGCATAAATTGTAGTGCCCCCTCCTCATACTCATTCCCGGTAGTATTGGAGTTTAGCTAGGATAGCTTCGACAATGCTTTTTTGAGCCTTATAGCTGTGGAGTTTCACCAAATGTGCACCAAAAAATATTTAGGTAAAAAAAGAGACCTACAATCAAAATTGTAAGCCTTTTGTCTTAGAAACAGTCATGAAGCGACTATAAAAGAAGGATATAGAAAATCTAATTGAAAGAGATAACCTGCATAAAAAGAGCTGGAAATAAATAGATTGCCTCATAACTCCCCTAGCAAAGCTTCACTTTTAATATTGAATACCAGCTAGACACATCTCAAAAACTGATTAAATCAAAAGGGCCGTTTAGTGAATAGAGAAAAACTAACCCTTATTTAATGAAGCACCCCGCAGCAAGCTACGGGGTATCTAGGGGCTAGATAAATCTTAGTTGATCGGGATAATCTTCTCTTTTTTGTTTGTGCAACTTTTTGTACTCATCTTGGGGCGACCCTTGATTTTTCACATACTTTCCTATCATCTCTTCATTTCCGTGCTTTCCTACTGTACTGATAAAGTATCCGCTAGTCCAAAACTCTCCTCCCCATAATTCTTGTTTGACTTCTGGAACTTTTTTGAAGATTTCTCTAGCTGTAATACTTTTTATGGTTTGCACTATTTTTTTAGGACTATATGTAGGTACGGACTGTACTAAAAAATGAACATGATCCCTATCTACTCCTATTTCTAAAAAAACAATCTCGTATCTCAAGGCTATTTCTAAGCACACATCTTTCAAAACTTTATCAACTTTTTCGCTAAATATCGCACGGCGATATTTAGCCGGACAAACTATGTGATACATAATAACTGATACATTGTGTTTCTTGTGAATATACTTACTCATACCACAAGTTTACACAAAAATCAAAGCCGCAGCAAGCTGCGGGGAATTAGACCGGCGTTGTTGCTTTAATCAGATCTTAAGGCGACTCTTTCTGAAGTCAATTAATTTTTTTAATTTTGGAATTTGAAGAGATCTATTCAAGGCGTGTAAACGAAACTCAATTTCGGCTTTTTTGATTCTGATATTTTTTGTTGTTAAGTCTATTTCCAAAAAGGCTTTTTAGTCTGGAAAAAGCCGTCTCTACAAGGCTTCTTCGGTGGTATAGTCTAAAGCTTTTTTCCAGAGAGCCAAAAGCCTTCTTCATTATTCCAAGCCCTCGATAGCTAAAATATCTTGGTTTCGGGACTCCATATAGGGTTCTTTTCTAAGTATTTCCTCCTCTACGAGGAGGAATACAAGGATCTATTTTTTGGTCAGTTAAAAATTCACGAACACTACTGCGATCATAAGCTCCATCAGCTAATACTTTTGTCACAGATTTTGGGCTTTTCTCTATGAGGAAAGGTAAAGCTGAACTATCAGAAGTATATTCATCAGAAACTACAGCAGCTGTAACTTCCTGAGTTCTTTCATCAAGGGCAATATGCAATTTAATCCAAGATTTTCGAGTTCTAGATCGATGTACTTTGTCCTTCCACTCTCCCTCTCCTAAAATTTTGAGACCTGAAGAGTCTATAATTAAATCAGTAGGTCTTCTCTGGCTCAATTTAGGTAAACTAGCTGCTGCCTCTGCAGCTCGTTTACAGAAAACACTATAATGAGGAGAACGTTGATCTTTTTTCATGAGCTTAATAAGCGAATCTAAAAAACCTTGTAAAGCTCTTAGAGTACAGCGGTAAAAAGTCTTTAAAAACCAACCAGTTTGGATAACAGAAGAAGAAAAAGCGGGCCGACCCCGCTTTTTCTTCTTCACAGTCCACTGATTAAAAGTATCTTCCTCAATCCAAAGAAAAATGTTTCCTCGATTAACCAGTTTTTTGTTATATTCTTTCCAGTTACGTTTAACGTAGCTCATCTTTGGACTCCTTGTTATCGTTATCAGGAGTCCATTTTCATTTATACGCTTATTTTCTTAAATATTTATTTGTCTGAATCGGCCGATCCTGATTAAATCAACAACGCCAATTAGACCCAAGAGATTAAAAAATAAAAATGTTTTTAAAAAATAAATAGTTTAATGTTAAATACATTTTAACTATAATTGTAAATATAATTAAACAAGGCGAATCAAATGTCAGTTTATATGAATACAAAGTCAACTATTCCTGACGACTTCTTAGTTACTTTAATCGATAATGGACAACAAATAAAAATAAATAAAGTTGAATACCACTGTCAAGCTGAAAGTGGACCAAATCTCAGTCAGACGGGGGGGTTAATTCTACATCGATACATAACTAAAAAAGAAGAAGTTAATTTTCAAGAAGATAAAGTCCATCCTCTATTAATAAAGCTTACTCAAGTTCCTAAAAACGATTATGAAGCTCTATCACTTCTTTTTTCTGAAATTACAAATGACCCAGTAATCGAAAATAGACTCTATTTTGCTTCTGAATCGAGCTCTTCAAAGATTTGGAAAATAGTAAAAGTGCCTCTCGAAGAATTAACAGAAATCATCTCATCTCTTTTTATCGCCAACCAAAAAAAACAGCCTTACCCTCATCACTGGATCACTTATACAGGGTTTTCCCCCATCAGCACTAAAGAAGTTTTTTCTATTTTAGAACAAAAAAAAGAAACTCAACAATCAACCATAAAATTATTAAAAGACCATAGCTTCCAAGTTTTAGATCTTGGCGCTGCCTACATGGCAATGACTTGTTTTTCTCTAACAATAGCTTCTATTTCAGCCCTTTCAATCTATTCCGCAGGAGCCTTTTTTTATGGTGGTGCTCATTATTTAGTAAAAGATGCATTTACTTTTACTTATTAAAATAATTTACAAATTTAACTGCTAACAAAGATGATTAGACAAAACAATCTACTACAAAGTCTCTCTAAAATTAAATATTTACTTAGCTTTTAGGAACTAAGGCAATAGCTCGACAAGGAGCTTCCGCTCCTCCTCTTATTTTGGGAGGTAATATAATTATCCAAGAACCGCTAGGCGGTACTTCATCTAGGCTCGCCATATTTTCTACAAAATATTTCCCTTCGGGCAAAAGAAAGTGGTGCACTGGAAATTCTAGGTTACTTCCATCAATAGACAAGGTATCTATCCCAAGGCCCACAACTCCCCTCTCTAGCAATATTTTTGCAGCATCTAACCCATATCCTGGAAAGTGCATCTGATCTTTTTCATCTATGTTTCTGTAAAGATCAGGGGTTTTCCAACGCTCTGCCCAACCTGTATCAAGCACAACCACACTACGGTTTGGGATTTTACCGTGCTCCTGCTCATAACGTTTAATATCCTCACCCGATACAAAGTAATCAGAAGAATCATTACAAGAAATTTTGAGAACACAAAGAGGTGCGACGAAATTTTCAACTTCTAGATCAGAGATATTTTTTCCATCTGGCACAAAATGCGTGGGCGCGTCCATATGCGTTCCTGCTGAAGCACTTGCCTGGTAAGTCATAACGCGGCAACCAATATCCTTGTAATCAAGCTCAATTTTGGATTTGAAACCACATCCTCCAGTCCACGTAGGAATAGCATCATGGATCTCATGTGTTAAGTCTATAATCCGGAAGTTTGATAAATTTAAATCTCTCATCTATATTTTAATCCCTATTTGAAAATTTCCCAAATCGATGTCCTTACCATGCTTTTTCATGCTATCGTAAATCTGTTTAGATTCTTTTTCAGCAACCTAGATTCTACATAACTTTAGGCTTGCAAGTTGTTCTAACGAGTACGAAGAAATAGTCAACTAGCTAAAAAGTTTTAGAAATAAATAAAACTTTTTACTCATCTCCAACTTTAAATGCCAGGTATACCAGCCTGGCTTTTCTGTTCTTATAGTAACACATCTAAATTAATATAAATTGAAGACAAAAAAAAGCTCACAACCTAAGTTGTAAGCCTTTTGTCTTGAAAATGCTCGGAACAGGACTTGAACCTGCACGCCCCGAAGAGCAAGGGATTTTAAGTCCCTGCCCTTACAATTCCAATCAATATACACCAACGCATATCTACAGGAAACAGCTTAGAGAAACAGACTTTTTGTGTGAAGCAATATTGATATATTTTGATTAAAATTAGTTCTTACTGTCCCATGAGTGTCCCACAGCAGTAAGAAAAAGAATGGGGCCGATCCCTTTCATTAAGATCGCTTTATAAATTTTCTATTTCTTTTTCAAAAAGTAACTTTATCCCTTCACAGAAAAGGGCTGATTTGTCGGTTTTACTTTTTTTTCTTAGTCGAGCAATGAAAAGCTCGTTAAGCATCATCTCATCTTCTTCAGACATGTAAACAGTGGTTCTAGTCTTACTTTGAGTCATTAATACCATTGTTATCCTAAAATTTTAATTCATTATGCCTCAAGAAAAGGAAAATGTCAAACCTTCTATTATACTTAATGACTTGACGACTTAATGTCTTAATTAATATAATAATTACATATAGTTAATTAACTATTTAAATAATTTAATTTAAGAGGTTTTATGATTTATAACGTCAATCAAGCACAACCATATACTGGATTTAGAAGTGAGGAACAAATTCTTAGAAATAAATGCAGCATGATTAGAGCACAAGTTGCAGAAACATATACCCAACGCTCTAGCGCATACAAAGTAATGCTAAAGGAATATATCACGACATATTTAGAAAATATCAGAACACCTATCGCTGAACAAATATTGATCGAATATCAAAGATGCGATTTTAATAATATTTGCTAAGAAAGATGATAAAAAATACTGAAAATAAAATAAGAGTGTTTTTTAAAAAGCACCCTCTAATTAAATACTCTGGATATATTATTTTGGGTGTTCTGCTGTACAAGGCTACATTGGAAGACCTTTCTAGTTTCAAAGACGTGGCTTCAACTTTAGCCTTTGTAATAGTAGGAGGAATTTGGCATTTAGATAAATTTGAGAAGATTTTTGAGAAGAATAAAAAAGAAATAGGTCTCCTAAAAAAACAACTTCTAGAGGCGTCAGAAAAAGAGCAGAAGCTTGAAAGCAGAACTGAAGCCCTAGAATCTTTAAATTATAAAACAATCTCTGAGCAAAATAAAATTAAAAAACGTGTTGATCTTTTAGAATTTTCAACAAACATTGAAGTTTGTGACTCATGCAAGTCACCACTTAGCGAAAGCGAGTTTTTAAATTATGCTAATGAAGAGGATGGCGATTCATGTGTAATGTGCAATTACTGCAGAGGCGAACCAAATTTAACAGATTATATACCCCTATCCGAATCTATTGTTAATATTTCAAAGCGACTAATAGCACTAGAAGATAGCAAGTCTGCTTTGAATTAATCACACTCAAGGCAGAGCAAGCCTATATAGGTCATAGGTCCTGCGCTAAAAGAAAGTAATGCTTAATCTACAAAATACAAAGAGAGGGAATTGTGAAAGACAAATTTTATAAAACGAGCTACTTAGCCCTTTTACTTTCTCTTGTTTTAGGAGGGCATTTCCTCTTTAAACCATTCAAGAGACAACGGGACTTAGATAAATATTTTAAACAGGAACTAACACACCGCCACCTTTTTATTAAGACGTACCCCGACTCAGATTACGGATACGAACAATGGGCGGAAACATGTGAACAAATGCTTCACGATGGGTATACAAGGGCTGAGATTAAAAAAATTGATGATGATGTTTGGAAAAAGGAGAGTAAAAAGAAAGAGGACAAGAGAAAATGAAAAAGTCAACAAGAATTGTTATTGTAGTAGTAATAACAATGATCGGTTTAGGTGGAGGATTTCTTATTAAGGGAAGCCCCGAAAAACAAAAAGAAAAAGCTTTACTAGCTCAATTCAAATCAGAGCGTGAAAACCATGATGATGCTCTTGTGATCATAGATGCTATAATTCGGCTATCAGAAGAATTAAAGGACTACAACACATATCTCAGTCAGCCAGAAAAGAAAAGGCTAAATAATAAATTTTACTTTTTAAATACTGCACTGAGCTGTCAAAGTATAGTAAACTCATTAACAGAGATCTATAACGATACTGATCTCTCGAACGACCTTTTTTTCGCCGCCATAAGCCTAGAAGAACTATTTAATCTAGAAGTCTTAATTACAAATGAAATAGAGACAACTCTTGATATCTATAACATATGTGGAACGATAAATGCGGAAGACATAAAGAGTATTAAATCAAAAAGGCAAAAAAATTCAAAAGATTTTAAGGCTGTTTGTAAGTCTCTTTCCAAAATAACTTTTCCGATTCTTCAAACCTATAAAAAATACCTGAGTGAACCAGAAAAAGAATCTTTAAAAAAAGAAATCTACTCCAAATTTCATAAATCTATTCTAAAACTCTCTAAAAAGCCCTATGCCCTAACAAATTCAAAAATTCCCGTTTATTATTACGATGTTCCTCCCTTTATGATGTACGAGTCATTAAGAAATAGAACCACGCCTTTTTAAAAGTAGGCTAGAAAAGAGGAGTGATATGTTTATACCAATTTGGGTAATAGTTCTGATATTTTTTTTGCTACCCGTAATGATTTCTTCTTGTGAGTGTCAGAGTAAGGAAGTCGATGAAGATAATTTATATGGGGTGGATGAAGAAGATTATCTGGATGAAGATCCTTCAGGGTATATGAAATAGAGGAATCGAACGCGTTATTTAGATGTACGACAGTCGTACATCTGTTCTACTGATTAATTGTTAGTCAGTTACCTATTTCACTATTTCTTAAATGTACGCCATGGACTAGATTTGTACTATAGAGTTTGGATGTGAAACTGTTACACATTGCATGAATCTAAAGAATCCTTAGAATCCTTTAACATCTGTCTAAGCTCTCTTCTTTCCTTAAAGGCTTCCTTTGTAAACTTGCCATGGGTTGTCTTAGCTTTTTTGATACGGGCTATACCCTCGGCTGTCTTAGGCCCTGAATATGCACCGTGAAACATACATACCAGTTTTCCTCTAACAGCATCTTTTCTACACCTCATTTGGCTTCTTTTACTTTTAGCTTTACATTGCACCATGTTTCACACCTTCATGAGTTATTATTAAAAATTTTCATCTATCCCTACTAGAGATCTGATTGCCAATAATTGCCTGACCTTCATTATGAATATGGTTGTGTTGAACATTTATCCTTTGTTCAGGTCTTCTATGCTTATCTAGTTTTTCCTTGAACTCTAGAAACAGTCGCGAAGCCTTGATTCCCCGATTCTGTCTGCTTGATCTAGTATGCTCGCAAAAATTAGAGACTCCTTTGATAAATTCTGTGTTCGATAGCTTATTAAGCATAATCATTTTGGTCACGAGCATCAATTCTATAGAGTCTCTGGGCCTTATTTCCTTAAAGAAACTAAGAACATAATTACCTATCGCTCTAAATCTTTCTTTAGATTCTTCAGGAGACATTTCGCCAGGGTTTTCAGACTTGTAAATAAGATTTACACATTCGTAGAAGCTATTAAGAGCTACGTTTATATTAATGACTCCAAAGATCTCATAGACTTTAGCTTGGAGTAACTTTTCATATTGTTCATCTGATATATCTGCATTTACCAATTCCAAGTCTAGACTACATTTCCCTGAGTCAGATAGTCTAACAGAGCTTACTATTCCATTTTCTACACTATCTTTCATCTGCTCCCATTTGCATATTAGATTTACTTTATCTGCTCCTTGGGAGCCTTTGTCTAACACTTCTTTAAGAGTCTCTTGATTTTCTATACTTTTCATATTTATGGCTCCTTTCACCTTCTTATCAGAAGGAGTTTTATGATTTATTACTCATGAGAATCCGTGCGTTCCTAGCTACATTTATTAAATTAGATGCTTGCCCTTTAGAAATCCCTTCCTCAAAAGAAACCCCAAATCTAGTTAACATAGACTTTTGCTTGTCAGATGCTGGATCTGCTCTCCATGGTGTATCTTTACGACCCCATGAACTCTTGGTTTTTTGTCAAAGCGGTCCCAGTGGTCCTAGTGGTCACCTTAAAAGTAATATTCATTTAGTAAATATATTGAGTTCTGTTTCTTTGTTCACAAAATTAAAAATTACTAGGACCACTGGGACCACTAAGACCATTCCCAAATACTTTGATCTTGTTTATATAACGTTTCAAAGTTTTTCTACATTCTTCTAAAGAGGAGAAAATATAA
>FUWD013392091.1_pt1 | contig 10382 bp, 14 predicted proteins | sample 1063281 | NCBI WGS metagenome assembly FUWD01 (sample SAMEA79048168, study PRJEB19326) | metagenome | biome: marine
TTATATGTATGAGACTAATAATAAAGAAGACCAAAATATTAATGGATACATTACCAAAATTTTAAATCACGGATCACCTGAAAGTAGTTTATCATATTCTAATTATAAATTTATACCTAATAAAGAAGAAAATATAGATAAGAGGATTAAGAAAAAAATATTATAATCTATACATTCTAAAAATATATTTAATATGTAATCAATCTAATAATAATGTAATCAATTTAGGTGTTATTAATAATCTTAATATTATATCTTCGTTCTGTATCTTTAATGCTTCCTTTTAATGTTGATTTATTCCATAATATATTCAGGCTCCAAAATGCTGGAGTATGTATATTACCCTGTGGTTGGTTCGATGTTCTTTTAATATATCTATTTTTTCGTTCAATATCCTTATGCGTAGTATAGTCTTCGTATCTACTATCTCCAAAATGGTGTGTCATTCCATTCATAATAATTACGAATTTTTTATTTGTTCTCTTTGACTTTTCTAATGTATAAGTATCAATCATTATATATATACATTATATTATAATCATTTATAATTATATTCTATTATAATAGGAATATGAATAAAAAAATTGAAGATTATAATTTATTGGAAAAAGTAAGACTTAAATTGAAATTCAATCACGAAGGTAATTTGTATGGAATGTTAAATTACGGAATACCACCGAAGATGTATCAATTATTTCCTGAAATTCATAACCTTTATAAATTTTATGAAAACTTGAGATATACCAAAAAACAACAACTTATATTTGATAAGGTTGAATGTGATATTAACGATTATTTTGAGAATGTTCCTGATTATAAAGAGTGTGGATATACTGACGATCAATTAAATAATGTTAATTATATATTTGATTATTAAGTGATTTTTTAAAGCACGGCAAAATTAGATTGAATAATAATATATGACGTCTTCGGTATATATAAGGAATAATTAAGTATATATAATATAAAGGAATATAAAGGAATAAATGGTAAAATATAATAAATCAATTATTTATAAATTATGTTGTAAAAATTCAAATATTAAAGAGTTTTATATTGGTTCAACAACTAATTTTACTAGGAGGAAATGTAATCATAAATCCAACTGTAATAATATTAATAGTAAACATTATAATTTAAATGTTTATCAATATATTCGTGAGAATGAAGGTTGGAATAATTGGGATATGGTATGTATTGAAAAATTTGAATGTAATGATAAATTAGAATTACATCAACGAGAAAGATATTGGTTGGAACAATTAGGTGCAACTTTAAATAGGTGTGTTCCTACTAGAAGTAAAAAAGAATATCAAAAAGAATATTATGAAGATAATAAAAATAATATTAAAGATAAATCAAAACAATATTATATTGATAATAAAGATAAGATTAGAGAAAATCAAAAGCAATATTATATTGATAATAAAGATACATAACAAAATAAATTATTATTATTAGATTGATTACATATTATTTTTTGAAATTATAATTTGATATGTAATATAATATAATGTAGTATAGATTATATTTTTTTTATGGAATTGGAGGTGTAAAAAATCCTCCACCTCTGTCTTGTGATGGATTTGATGTTGGTGCTTGTCGTTTTGGAGTAAATGGAACTGAGTATTTTTCAAAAAATCTGGTGATCCCAGCAATTGCACCCTTTTCTGCTTTTGTGGCACAGTCATTTGCTTGATAGAAAGCCGCACCATCAGGCCCCGCACTTGACATCCAAAATGCTTTTGATTGTTTTGCTCCGTTATCACAGTGTTCCTCTTGTGCTTGAACTGCTTTCTGGATCTGTTCTTCTCTTGTATCATTAGGATCAGGGATATGAACTGTATCACCTTCTTGAGGTTCTGTTAAAGGTTCAACTTCAATTGTCATTAAATTTCCATTACTATCAAAAACTTGATTATATTTATTATTATCAATTGTTAATTCATATCTTATAGTATTTGGGACTTGTGTTAATTGAATTTTGTTGATATATTTAAAATATGTATCCATTCCAAAATCGGTTATTTTTGCTTCCTCTAAACTATTGAAAGCGTTTAAAGCTTCAATAGAACCTTTATCGGCATATAAATCAGCAATCATAACATTTTCAATATTAGGATTTTCTCCGCTCATTGTAATTCGATTTATTAAATTAACAATTTCACTAATTCTTGCTCGTGTTTGTTTATCTACAAAAGATAATAATTTTACATTAATATTATTATTATTTAATGTTGTTAAATAATTAGATAAAAATTTACCTCTTACATTTAACTGAGTAATTTTATCTTGATTTGGTATTGGTTTAGTTGGTTTAGTTGGTTCTGTTGGTTCTGTTGGTTCTGTTGGTTGAGTTTGTTTAATACTATCAATATAATTTTGTCTTATTATTAATAAATCTTTTCTAATTTGATATATCTTATTTTTTATAACTAAATTCATAGAAGTTAGTGCTAAATTTTGTAATGTCATAATATCATTTTTTATTTTAATTAAAAATTCATCATTAGTTTTCATAGGTGGATAATTAGTTGGTAAATTATAATATAATTTAATATTTTCTGCTTTTTGTAAATTTGAGGCTGTCAAAATATCTGGTTCATATTTGGGTGGTTCTGTATCTGTGTTATATGGTGGCGGTGGTGTTATTGGTGGTGTTATTGGTGGTGTTATTGGTGGTGTTGCTGGTGTTGTTGGTGTTATTGGTGGTGTTGCTGGTGTTGCTGGTGGTGTTGCTGGTGTTGCTGGTGGTTGTGCTGGTGCTGGTGTTGCTGGTGGTGGTCGTGCTGGTGGTCGTGCTAGTGTTATTGGTGGAATACCTATTTGATAATTATAATTATATGGTGATTGATAAGGTTGTGTATAATTATATGATGCTCTTTGTGGATACGCAAAAGGTCGTCCTTGTGTTGTTGTTTGTGTTTGTCCTTGTGTTGTTGTTTGTGTTGTTGTTTGTGTTTGTGTTGTTTGTTTATAATTTTTTATAAATTCTTGAATTTCTTTAATTAACATTTTTATATAATTTGTTAAAGCAATAATATCATTTACATTTTTAATATTCATATTTGTAGATGGTATAATTGTTAAATTTTCTGGTAAAATAATACCTGAATTAACTGCTTGATTTTTTAAATTATTATATACTGATATTATTTCTTTTAATTCATCAGCATATAAACTATCATCTATTTCAGGTGCTTTCGGTTTTGGTTCATTTTTAATTTTTTCAGTTTTAATTTTTTCGGTATGTTTAATATATTCATGAACTTCCTTTCCTAAATTAATATTGATTATATTATTATTTTCGTTAGTTGCTTTATTTTGTTTTGATTTAATAGATTTTGTTTTTGTTTTTGGTTTAATAGGTTTCGATTTCATATTTTTTTTTCGTTCCATTATATATATATATATTAATATATAAAAATTCTATTATAAATTATAATAAATTTTCTTCAACTTAATCATCAAACTCGATTGATAATGTAAAACTAATATAGTCGCTGTTTCCTGAACCAGTATCGAATAATTCTTTCACTCCTGCGGTTGTAGCATATCGTTGAAAGCTTAATTTTTCTGGGAGACTTCCACACCTAAATGGTCCTATTGGACTGGTAAGAGTAATAGGTAAATTAATATTATTTGAATGATATGTTGTTAAATCAACATTAAATAATGTAGTAAAATTTTGACAAGAAAACCCAGAGGCAACTTCTGTATCAAAACCCATAATTGGTAAATTTGTTTGAACTCCTAATTCGTTGATTGTATGAAAAGTTTCATTATTGGTGTTAATTGATATTGTTCCAGCAATCACCGTAATCATAGACATTTTATTATTCCTCATAGAATTTGGGATATTAACTTCGTATGTTGTTCTTGTATATGTTTCATAGACATTTGTTCCTCTATTTGACACTTTTAAAGTATAAGTCTCTTTTTTACACATAGTATATTTATATATTATACATATATAATTTTTATTATTTTTTTAATACTTTTTTAAAATATAACTTTATCAAAATTAATATAATATTTATCTTCTAATGGAGCATTAACTTTAACATATAAAAAATTATATTTTTTATTCCAAGCCATTTTTAATAATTCATCTTGTTTATCTTTATCAAGGTCATATAATAATTCATCTTTAATTTTTTGTAGCTCCATCGCATTAGAAGTTTTAAATAATATAATATCACTGTTCGCAGTTCTAAATTCAAGGGGCAATAATGTATATTTTTGTGAAGTTGTAATAATTGATAATCCACCATTTCCTTCCTTTTCTGGGTCATGTGTTATATGACGACGATTTAAATATAATTTACTTAAATTTTTACTTCTATTAATTGACCTAACACAATCGTCAATTACTATTAAATTATTATCATTATTCGTATTCTTCATTTTATTCACTATATTATATATTAAATCATCGTTAAATTTATCGTGTTGTTGTTCATCATTTAATAATTTTAAAAAACTTTTCGGTAATGTTTGAATACTCTCGCTTATAATTTCTACTCTATCAAAAAATCGCTTATAATATTTTGGTTTTTTACTGGTTAATAAACCTATTAATAAATTCGTTTTACCAGACCCAGGTGATCCAACTATATACATAGCAAACGATTTGATAGGTAATGGATTTTTTGGTATAAATGGTAAATCTTCAAGGTTATCTATATCACACGGCATCCGTGGTATTTTTGAGATATCATTTTTTTGTATCCTCATAGTATATAATATACATTATAAATTTTTTGACATACTTTTTTTAAAAAATATTATATATAAATCTATTTTATTACGCTACATATATTTTATCATATATAATATTATTAATTTCCGCTACATTACTATGATATTTATCATATGTATCTTTTTGAATATCATTTAATTTATTATATAGAGTATCATAATAATATTTTTCTTTTTTATATAATTTTGATATTACTAGTTTTTTTATATCCTTATTTTTTAAATACGTATTTACATCTTTTTTCCCAAGGTTTTTTACATCATTTGTTAATTTTTCATATTTATTTATAAAAACATTATAATTTTTTTCATATATTTTCATATCTTTTGTTTTATCACTTTCTTTAATATCATCTGGATTTTGATTAATTGGAATATTATCATCATCTTTTTTACATCGTGCTTGATAATCATTAAATTTCGCTGTTGCTTTTTTAGGACATCCTAAATTGCGATCTGGGTGTAATAATTTAAATGCTTTTTTTGATTCATCGCACGATATATCTTTTTGATTTATACCTTTTGCGGGACATTTACCTTTATTTGATTTTTTTATTGGAATATTATCAGATACTACAATATTCTTATATCCTTTTGGTGGAGCTTCAATTGCTACTAATTTTGGCGCTGGTGCTTTTACTAATTTTGCTTTTACTACTTTTGGAGCTTTTACTTTTACTACTTTTGGAGCTTTTACTTTTACTACTTTTGGAGCTGGTGGTGGTGGTGCTGGTTGTGCTGGTTGTGCTGGTTTTTTAATACCTCCATAATCATCAATATTCATTTTGTTTATAAAATCTATTAAATCTTTTTTCTTCAATTTACTAATCGGTGGACACGCTACAGTTTTATATTCTTTTATAATTTCTTTGAGGTCACTAACAGAAAATAAATTTTTATTCATTATATTATATTAATACATATATATTTATTTTTATTTTTATTTTTATATATGTTAATGTATAATGAGAATATTAGAACTATTTAAAGGTTCAGGTTCTATAACTAACTATTATAAAGATAGAGATGATATTGAAGTTATATCATTAGATTTCAACCCTAAATATGAACCTACTATATGCTGTGATATTATTGAATTTGATTATAAAAAATATCCAGTTAATCACTTTGATATTATATGGGGCTCACCTTGTTGTTGCTTACATTCATCTTTACAATATTGTCACATAGGTAGGAAATGGAAAGATAGGGAAGAATTAGATAAAACAAGATTAGAAGACAGTAAATATATATTAAAAGTTATTGAGATTATTGAGTATTTCAATTGTGATTATTTTATTGAAAATCCTGCGAGGTCTTCAATATGGAATTATATAGAACATTTAGATATTTCAAAAAAATATGTTATTTGTGATTACTGTAAATTTGGTTTCGAATATAGAAAAAGAACAAAAATATTAACTAATAAAGATTTAAATAATGTATTATGTGATAAAAAAAAACATGATGTAAATATAGGAATGTATAAAAAAGGACAGCAGAATTATCCTCACTCCATAGAACAGCGATATTCTATACCCCAAAGATTATTACAATATTTATTAGAATGATGAGTTATTTATTTATAAAAAATATACATTATTATATTTAGATCCACCTTATATATTGAGTGATAATAATAATTATAAAGATAAATCATTAGAAAATATATTTGAAGTAATTTTAAAATTATATAAAAACAAATATAAATGTATGTTTATACATTCTTATAATTATTTATTAGATTTTGTTTTTAAAAAATATAATTATATGAGTTATGAAAAGAAATATGGAAATACTAATAATATAGTTTCACATATAGTTTATTATAATGTATAATTTAAATATAATATATTGTATATTGTATATAATAGAATATGGATAAAAAAAGAAAAAGAGATAATGAAATCTTAAATATTTTTTGTAATAATAATACATTAAACGAAATTGAAAAAATAGAAGATTATAATAATAATATAATCAATCAACTAATTAATGATGATAATGAAATAAAAGAACATATTAATAATCAATTAGAATTTGAAAAAAAATATAATGTAAAATTTAATATTAAGTTTTAATAATCATCATTATAATAATTCAAAGCATCATATATATATCCTCCCACGTTTTGACCTACATATCCTCCAATAGTGCCAGAAGTGGCTATATTATTTAATTTACCAGAATAATATTTAACATTTTTTAATGTAGTAGTTGGAATAAAATTATAGATAAATTTATCTTTTTTAAGTTCATCAATATATTTTTTTTGTGCATCATCTATTAATTCCCCTATTGTTGATTTACTTAAAAATTCTTCATCTTCCATAATTTTTTCAACTGAAAGATTAAGTTTTTTTTCAGCATTTTTTGTTATATCTCCTTGTTCTATTAATGTATTGATTATTGGTTTAATTGTCGTAGATGTTATTGATGATAAAATTTGAGGACCATAATATATTCCAAGCCCAATACCAGCGTAATGACCTACTTGACTATATAATTTACGAGGAAATGTAGATTTTGGGTATAATTTTGTTCTATCTGTAAATTGCTCTATCGAATGAGGTATATATATATTTTTTGGAACTATATTTTCAGTAGAACTAAATAATATTTCTTTTTCAGGTGTTAATTGTTTCGGTGCTATTGTTTCTATATTTTGAGTTGAATATATAGAACCAAAACCGCTTACAATATCTCCTGCTATTCTATAATTCTTTATATTTTCACATCCAGTTATAGCACATTTTAATGTATCTCCAATGAAAGGTAATACATCACCTTTATTATAAGTATATACTTTTAAATCTTTATCAATTACTCCCAACATTGAAGCTTTTGACCCTCCTAATGAATGACCTGATAAACTTACACTTTTTTGTTTTTTTAATTTATCAATTTTATTTTTAATAGGTATTAAACCTAACCCTAAATTGTCTGGAATTAATGAACCTATTGAACCAACACCAACAAGAACATCCTGAAATGTTGAAGGTAAAATATTTTCTTTTGAAGTCCCTTTTATAGAAATATGATAATCTTTGGGACTATTGAAAACTGCAATATTATCGGTGCTTTCATCTTTAATATATTTATAATCTCCTATATCACCTCGTTCATCAATAGGTTTATAACTTTCACCTGCTAAACGAGCATATAACTCATTATATTCACTATCTTCTGTTTCTGGTTTAATTATAGGTCTATCATCAATCGGTCCATATTTAGATTGGACTTTATTATATTTTTTTATTAATTGGATAGTCTCATCATCCATATTATATTATATACTTTTAAAAAAAAGTATTATTAAAATTTTATAAGTATATAATATATAAATGTCTAAAAATACAAAAGATACATTAGACCAATCATATTTAATATATATACGGAGTAAAGACTGTAATCAATTAACTTCTGGATTTAATACTAATATGAGTATTAGTTTTGATTATTCAATTAAACGAATTAATGCTAATCAAGATTTTCACTTATCATTATCTACTGCACATATCCCATTTACATTTTTTCAATTTAGTTCTAATTTAGAAAATTTAATAATAAATGTTGATGGGTTAAGTTCATTTATTTTAGATGAGGGTAATTATGATATATATGAATTAGTTGATTTAATAACATTATCAACTTTTCCATATTCAGCAACTTATAATGAAAATAATAATAAAATAACATTATTAAATACAGATACAACAACACATACAATTAATTTTACATCATCATCATTATATAAAAATTTAGGATTTACAAATGAAGATATTGTAGTATTATCTGGTGGTTCAATAACGAGTTCTGGAAGTATTAATTTACAAACTATCCATACACTATATATTCATAGTGATTTTTCTATATCAAATATATTAACAAGTGAAACAAAAAATATAAGTAATATTATTGATAGTGTAAATGTTGATGTAAATCCCTTTGAAATTATCAGTCATGGATACTATGAAAGTGCCCCGTTTAGTTCTATTTTAGATCAACAAGAAATAAGAAAATTTTCACTTTCATTAAAAGACCAAAATGGGAGATTAATTCAAATGAATAATGCGAATTTTGAACTTTCTTTACTCATAGAATTACACGATAGAGATAATAAAGATATACCCACACCCATACAAGGCAGACGTGCTGAAATGGTTGATATTCAAAATATACCACTACCAATTAATCCATCAACAACTATAAGAACACAACCAGCACCTACAACAACATATACACGACCAAGATATACAAACCCTCAAATCACACCAATATCAGAAAATAATATAATAACACCAGCAACAACAACAACAGCAACAACAACAATAGCACCAGCAACAAATAATAAAACAAATGAAGAATTAAATAATGCTTTATTAATGGCTTCTATTTTAACATTATAAAACTGCTTTTTTAAAACTTCTTTCACTAACGCTTCACTTCGTTTTGCTCTGCTTTTACAAAAGCAGTTTTAAAAAAAGTGTATCAAAATTTGGTCTAGTAGAGCAAAAAGCGATTAGTATTAGGTAAATTTAATTTATTATATGTTTATTTATAAGTTCAAATTCATAATAAAATTAAATATATTATAATTATATAATAATGAGTGGTGAAAATACACCAGACAATACGGATTATGACAGCGATAATAGTGCTATTAGTGAGAGCGAGATTATTAATGAAATGACTATTAATGAGATTAAAAAAGAAAATAAAGAAAAAAAGAATAAAATGAAAGAGTATAAAGTGATTAAATCAAGTGATCCCAATATTGAAATTGAATTGAAACGCAGACATACTAAAAAACCAAAAAAAAAATTATAATTTATAAGGAAGACCTTGAAAGTAGTGAGGAAGAGGTTGAAATTGTATATAAAAATAAGACAGCAGGGAGACCAAAAACAAATAAAATTATTAAATATAAAAATTATAAGAATGAAGATGTAGATGATAGATTAAACGCCGATAAGGTAGAGATTGATTTAACACATACTAAGGAATTAAATGCAAAACAACTTAAACTATTGAAATTACAAGAAAAATTAACAGAGTTAGAGGTAATTAGTGGTAAAAAATTAAGAGGAACAAAAAAGGGTGAAGTAGATCGTAGGCAGACCACAAAACGAACCCAAAAACAGATTGAAGCAACCGAGCGGTTGGTATTATCTAATAAGTTGAAACGAGATCAAAAGTTAAAAGATAAGACTATGGAGGCAGTAGAACAAACAATCAAAACATTATCACAGAAAGCACAAGAAACAAAACAACAAGCACCAGCACCAGCACCAGCACCAGCACCTATTAAATATAACCCATTATTAGATCCAGATTTATAGATTGATACATATGACGTCTTCTGTATATATAAGGAATAATTAAGTATATATCATATAAAGGAATATAAAGGAATAAATGGTTAATTATAATAAATCAATTATTTATAAATTATGTTGTAAAAATCCTGAAATTAAAGAAATTTATATTGGTTCAACAATAAATTTTACTAGGAGGAAATGTAATCACAAATTCTCCTGTAATAATATTAATAGTAAAAATTATAATGTTAATGTTTATCAATATATTCGTGACAATGGTGGATTTGACAATTTTGATAT
>FUWD013231920.1_pt1 | contig 10381 bp, 13 predicted proteins | sample 1063281 | NCBI WGS metagenome assembly FUWD01 (sample SAMEA79048168, study PRJEB19326) | metagenome | biome: marine
CGTTTATTTTTATAATTTTTAATAACTAATTCATCTAAACCAGTTTCATATATGGGAATAATACCATTTTTTAAATTTTCAATTTTATTTAAATCTTTATCAACACAAATAACATCATTTCCTAAATCAGAAAAACAAACACCACTTACTAAACCAACGTACCCCGTTCCTATCATGCAAAGTTTCATTGTTTAGAAATCTCCAGCGTTGATTTAATATAACCTTTCATTGTTCCGCAATCTAAGTATTTACCTGAAAAATTGTGACCAATGAATTGATTGTCATCCTCTATTAAAGCTTGAATAGCATCCGTGATATGAAATTCTCCGCTTTTGCCTGGTTTTAATGATTTTAATTTAGAAAAAATTGTTTTAGGTAATATATATCTTCCAATTACAGCATTATTAGAAGGTGAAGTTTTTATAGAAGGCTTTTCAACAACATTATTTATAATAAAATTATTTTTATCAATTTTTTTTTTAATGTTGTAGATACCCCATCTAGATACATCATTTTTATTAACCTTCATACTTGCCATAACTGATGCTTTAAATTTTTTATGAACAGTAATCATAGACTTAGAGCAGTTTTTTTTAATTATCAAATCATCAGGTAGTAACATTAAAAAATATTTATCTGTAATAAATTTCTTAGTCTTATAGACAGCATCACCAGTTCCTAATGGTTTGTCTTGAAAAACAAATTTAATCATTTTTTTATATTTAAGAATTTTTTTATATTCTTTGATAATTTTTGGATCACTTTTTTTTTTAATAATATCTTTATAAAATTTATCATTATAGAAATATTTCTTTATCATCATTTTTTTTTTAGAAATAATAAATACAACTTCCTTAATACCTGCTTCGATACATTCGTCGAGAATATATTCAAGGCCTGGTTTTCCATTAATAGGTAGAAGCTCTTTTGCAAAAACACTAGTTAGTGGTAGCAGTCTAGTCCCAAGACCAGCTAAAGGAATTATAGCTTGTTTAATCATATAAATGTTTTACTTATTAATATTCTTATTACAAATGAAATTAATAAAATTAAAAACTGATTTAATTAAGGCAATTGAGTTTGATAAAAGATTAGGTTTTGTACCAACAATGGGAAGTTTACATGATGGTCACAAAGCATTAATCAAAAAATCAAAAAAAAACTGTAAAAAAACATTAGTAAGTATTTTTGTTAATCCAACTCAATTTAATAATAAAAAAGATTACAAAACATATCCAAAAAATTTAAAGAAGGATTTGAATTACCTTAAAAAACTTAATGTTGATTACGTATACTTACCAACCATTAAACAAATTTATTGGAAGAAAAATGATGAAATTAAGCTAAATAAATCACAAAATATATTGTGTGCAAAATTTAGAAAAGGACATTTTGAAGGTGTGCTTGATGTTTTGGATCGTTTTGTTGAATTAATTTCCCCACAAAAAATCTTTATGGGAGAAAAAGATTTTCAACAATTTTTCTTAGTGAAAAACTACATTGAAAATAAGTATGATACCAAAGTTTACGTATGTAAAACAATTAGGGATAAAAACAAGTTAGCTTTATCTTCAAGAAACTCTTTATTAAATAAGAAAAGTTTTATTGAATCAGGAATAATTACAAAAAAATTACTAAAATTAAAAAATAAAATCAACAGAAATAGAAAAAATTACAAAAAATTAATATTTGATTTAAAGAAAGAACTATCTAAAAATTTTGATATTAAAATTGAATATTTGGAATGTAGAAACATACAAAATCTAAGTACTAGTATTTTGAAGAAACCTTTTAAACTTTTTGTGGCTTACTATATCAATAATGTCCGATTAATTGATAATTTTTAGAGAAAATAAGCACTAACACCAAGAAATGAAACAAAACCAATAACATCAGTAATAGTTGTTACAAATACACTTGATGCAATAGCAGGATCAATATCCATTTTTTTTAAAGTAATAGGTACTAAAATTCCAAATAAACCTGCAACAATCATCGTAACTATCATTGACATAGAAATTATTAGAGAAAGTAAAGAATCTTGAAACCAAATTTGAACTACTAAAGCACTTATTATTGCAAATATAATACCATTTAAAATACCAATATTAAATTCCTTTAAAATATTTTGTGAAAAGTTATTTTTTGTTAAGTCATTTGTTGCTAAAGTTCTTACTGTAACAGCTAAAGTTTGCATACCAGCATTACCCCCCATAGAAGCAACGATTGGCATTAGAAATGCAAGTACAACCATTTGTTCGATTGTTGCACCAAATAAACTAATTACCCATGTTGCAAGAAATGCAGTAAATAGATTTAATAAAAGCCAGTTAAACCTTCTTCTAGTTTTCTTAAAAACACCATCAGTAATTTCTTCATCACCTACCCCAGCTAATCTTAAAGCATCTTCTTCAGCTTCTTCTTTTAATACAGTTAGGACATCATCATACATAATCATACCAACTAACTTGTTTGATTTGTCGACAACTGCAGCTGAATTTAAGTTATAGTTTTCAAATACGTTACCAACCTCCTCTTTGTCCATATCTACAGGAATAAGTAGCTGAGATTCTGACATGATAGAAAGCATTTTAGTTTCTCTCGAAGTAGTTAAAACTTTCGATGATGGAACAGTTCCAATTGGCTTAAAACCCTCATCTATAATGAAAATTTCTAAAAATTCTTCAGGTAAATCTTTATTTTCTCTTAAATAATCAATCGTTTGGCCAACAGACCAATTACTAGGAACGGCCGTAAACTCACGTTGCATTATTCTAGCTGCTGTGTCTTCCGGGTAACTTAAGCTTTCTAGTAAAGCAAATCTATCTTTTGGAGGTAAAGAACTTAATATTGTATTCTTATCTTTTTCGTCAACATTTTCTAAAATTGTTATCGCATCATCAGATTCAAGGTTTTTTAAAAGTTTAACAATAGTATCGGGTGATAAATAAGCTATGATTTCAGACTGTACTGACTCATTTAACTCAATAAAAACTTCTGGATCTATATTGAAATTATTAAGTTTTATTAAACTTTCTCTATCATTTTGATCAAGATGTTCAATTATATCAGCTGCATCAGCTGGGTGCATTTCATTAAAAGAATTCGTAATAAATTGAGCATCATTGTTAGCTATCTTGGAAGTAACAACTTTTATGTACTCTTTATTAAACTCAAAATTAACTTTTTTATCTTTTATTTTTTTTATTAAAGACATAAATTTACCAATAAATCAATTTTGCACTAATAGTGCATAATAAGAATAATACAATTTATAAATGAATATAGAGATTAAAAAGTCAATAAAACCAATAAAATATGAAGATGCAATAAAACTCCTTGAGGAAAGATTGTTGGAGATAAATGATGGTCAAAAAGAGGATTTAATATGGATCTTAGAACATGAAGAGGTTTATTCAGCTGGTACTAGTTATAAAGAAAAAGAAATTCTTAATAAAGATATAAATCTAATAAAAACAAATCGTGGAGGAAAAATTACCTATCATGGTCCAGGTCAATTGATTTGTTATTTTGTTATAGATTTAAGAAAAAGAAAAAAGGATATAAGAAAATTTATAACTTTAATTGAAGAGACAATTATTGATAGCTTATCAAAATTTAATATTAAGACATTTGGTGATCCAAAAAATATTGGTATTTGGACTAACCATAAAGGTGAAATTAACAAAGTTGCAGCAATAGGAGTAAGGGTAAGTAAATGGATAGCTTATCATGGATTTGCAATAAATATTAATAATGATCTTTCAAAATATAAAAATATTATTCCATGTGGTATTTCAGATAAAGGTGTAACTAATCTTAAAGAAATTAAAGATCAAGACTATAAAAATTTAGAAAAAATTATTATCGATACGTTTTCTAAGAATTTGGAAATCTAAGCCTTTTTGTCTTCAAAAGTTTTTTAAAATAATCTGGTAAAAGAGCTGTGTAGGTATACTTTTTATCCTTAATCATGAATTTAATTTGATAAGAATGAAGCATTAAATTTTTATTAATAGCTTTATCTGTATTGCTAAATTTATATTTTTGATCACCATAAATTGGTGAACCTACTGCATATAATTGTTTTCTAAGCTGATGTTTTCTTCCAGTGATTGGCTTCATTTCAACAAGACTACAAATTGAATTTTTGTCCAAAACTTTATATGTAGTTCTGGCTTTTTCTACTATTTCTTTATCATTATCGTATCTTGTAAGATCATCATTCCATTCACCAGAGTCTTTCTGCAATTCTCCATGACATATAGCTAAGTAAGTTTTATGAACTTTTCTTAATCTAAATAGTGATGTTAATAATTGAGCGGCTTCCCTGTGTTTTGCCATAATAAAAACACCAGACGTATCCTTGTCAAGCCTATGAACAGAAAAGGGTTTCGTATCTTGAAAAATGTCACTCCTTGCAAAAATATCAACAAGGTTCTTTTTTGATTTTGTTCCACCTTGAACAGAAATACCTGAGCTTTTATTTAGAACAATAAAATCTTCATTATTATCAATTATTAAATCTTCATTTTCTTTAATGACTTCTTCAGATGGTACAAATTTAATTGTTTTTTGAACAATTGTTTCTTTAAAATCAAAGTTAAATAAATCAATAATATCTCCTGTTTTTACTTTTTGAGAGCTTTTTACTTTTTTATTATTGATCTTAACTTTTCCACTTTTCAAACTTTTTTCAATTAAGCCTTGTGGGTAATTCCCAAGATTATTACGTATCCACCTATCAATACGCATATCATTAAACGTTGAATCAACGTTAAAAGACTTTTTCATGATGATATATTATTATATAGAAAATTAAGCAGTAGCTATTTTTTTCTCTTCAGCTTTATCTTTTACTGGGTCTTTTTTCTTTCTATCAACTCTTTTCGCTTCAACATCTCTATCCACAAATTCAATTACAGCCATAGGTGCATTATCTCCATATCTAAATCCAGCTTTAATAATTCTAGTGTACCCACCATTTCTTTTTTCGTATCTTTTAGAAAGGGTTTTTGTAACTTTACGAGCTGAAGTAATGTCTTGCAATTTAGTCATCAGCATCTTTGTTGTTAGTAACGTTTCTTTTTTACCCAGTGTAATAATCTTATCTGCTTGAGGTTTTAAGAATTTAGCCTTTGGAAGTGTTGTAGTTATCTGCTCATATTTTATTAAAGAATTAAGCATATTCTTTAATAAAGCTTTTCTATGTTCAGAAGTTCTATTTAACTTCTTATTAGCCATTCCGTGTCTCATTAGATTTGCTCCTCTAACTTTTTAGACATTTCAGCTATATTTTCTGGTGGCCAGTTTGGTATTTCCATACCTAAATATAAAGACATACCAGTTAAAACTTCTTTTATTTCATTAAGTGATTTTCTTCCAAAGTTAGGTGTTCTAAGCATTTCACCTTCTGACTTTTGAACTAAATCTCCAATGTAAATAATATTATCATTTTTAAGACAATTCATAGAACGCACAGATAATTCAAGCTCATCAACTTTTCTTAATAAATTCTTATTGAATTCAGGCTCAGATGAAACTTCTTTTACAGGTGCTTCAACGGGTTCATCAAAATTTACAAACATATTTAGTTGATCTTGGAAAATTCTAGCAGAATAAGCAACGGCATCTTCAGCAGAAATAGATCCATTAGTTTCAACTTCCATAGTTAATTTATCGTAATCCAAGGCTTTCCCTTCTCTTGCGGTACTTATAGAGTATGAGACCTTCTTAACTGGACTATACAAAGAATCTATAGCAATTAACCCTAAAGGTGGCTCTTCTGGTTTATTCATCACTGCTGGTACGTATCCCTTGCCTGTTCCAACATTCATCTCCATGTGGAAATGTGTATTTTCATCCAAATTACAAATAACTAAATCAGGATTTAAAATTTCAATATCAGCAACTGGCACTATATCGGAAGCTTTAATTTCTCCAGGACCCTTAGCATCTAAAATAAGTTTTTTCGTACCATCTGAAGAGCTTTTTAAAGCTAGTGATTTAACGTTTAAAACTATGTCAGTAACATCTTCTCTAACACCTTTGATCGATGTAAATTCATGTAAAACACCATCCATTTGAATTGAAGTTACAGCAGCACCTCTTATTGATGAAAGTAAAATTCTTCTTAAAGAATTACCTAAAGTTAAGCCGTATCCTTTTTCTAAAGGTTCAGCGATAATTTTTGCATGTGATTTGTCATCACTAATTTTAACATCTAATTGAGCTGGTTTAATTAATGCTTTCCAATTTTTAGCATTTACATTTAAACTTTCCATTTATTAAACTCTCCTTTTTTTTGGTGGTCTTACGCCGTTATGTGGCATTGGTGTAGTATCTTTTATTGAAAGAATCTTAAATCCTTTCGCTTGTAAAGCTCTTAATGCAGTTTCTCTTCCTGAGCCTGGTCCTTTAACTTGCACAGTTAGTGTTTTCATTCCATATTCTAAAGCTTAGATGCAGCAGAATCTGCAGCGATTTGTGCAGCATAGGGAGTTGATTTTCTGAACCTTAAAACGTTTTGTCCAGCAGATGCCCAAGAAATTACATTCCCATTAGTATCTGCAATTGAAATTATTGTATTGTTAAAAGTAGACTGTACGTAAGCGATACCATTAAGAATATTTTTTTTTATTTTCTTCTTTTTTGAATAAGAACTTTTCTTAGATTTTTTATCAGCTTTTTTTTCTACAACAGCTTCTTTATTCTCAACTTTATCTACTTTAGCCATAAATTAATTATTTTTTAAGTGGAGTTAATTTTTTACCAGCAATTGCGATTGCTTTACCTTTTCTTGTTCTTGCATTACATCTTGTTCTTTGTCCTCTAACAGGAAGTTTTTTTCTATGTCTAGATCCTCTATAGCATGCAAGATCAATTAATCTTTTAATAGTTAAAGAATAATCTCTTCTAAGATCACCTTCTACTTTAAAGTTTGCATCAATATATTCTCTAATTTTTAAAATATCTTCATCTGTAAGTTCGTTGATCCTTTTTGCTTTAGGGATTTCTAAAGAAGTACAAATTTGGTTAGAAAATTTATTACCAATACCATAGATGTACGTTAATCCTATGAAGACAAGTTTATTTTGTGGAATGTTTACACCTGCTATACGAGCCATATTTCTGAGAATAAATTTAGCCTTTTATATAAGAAGATATTCTAAAGTCAATGTCTTAAACCTTAAGAATTTCATTAATTTTATTGGTTATTTGATCAATTTCACCTGCACCATCGATTTCAGTAAAATTTGAATTTTTTGAATAGAAATCTAATACTGGTTTTGTAGAGGACATATAAGTGTCATATCTAGAGATAACAACATCAAGATTATCGTCTTTTCTTTTTTTTAAATATTCAATACCACAAGGATGGAGTTCTATTTGGTCTTTATTAAAATACTCATTTAATGTCATATTACATTTTTCACAGGTCATTCTACCCATAATACGCTTTTCAATGATATCTCTTGAGACATTTAAGAATATAGTGTGCCCTATTGTTTGTTTAAACTCTTTTAATATGACTTCCAAATTAATAGCTTGTTCAACATTTCTTGGATATCCATCAAAAATAATTCTGTCTCTATATTTTAAATTAGTTAAAGATTGTCTCAATAAGGTATTTACAATTTCATCTGAAACGAATTTGCCATTAGATATTAACTTTTCAATATCAGTTCCAAGATCGGTTTTAGATTTAACCTCATCTCTTAATAAATTTCCTGTTGATAGTTGAAAGTAATTATGTTTTTTAACAATAGATTGAGCTTGAGTCCCCTTGCCTGCTCCTGGAGGACCAAAAAGAATTATATTCACTTAGTTATTTTCCGAATTTTGTTTTTTTAATTAATTGCTCGTATTGAGAGCTCATTAATCTAGTTTGGATTTGTGTAACAGTATCAATTGCAACTACAACAACAATTAAAATAGAAGTTCCACCTAGGTAAAAAGGTATTGGATAATTAGCAATTAAAAATTCTGGCATTAAACAAACTATTGTTAAATACAGTGCACCTATTGTTGTAAGTTTTGTTACAATTTTATCAATATACAAAGCAGTGTTTTCACCTGGTCTAATCCCAGGAACAAAGCCACCATATTTTCTTAAATTATCAGCAGTCTCAGTTGGATTAAATGTTATCGATGTATAGAAAAAAGTAAAAAATATTATTCCAGAAGCATAAAGCAACATGTAAAGAGGTTGCCCTTGTGTAAAGTATGAACTTATGTTTAGGAATGTATCATTATCTGAAAAACTAAAATTAGAAAAAGTTACAGGTAATAATAATAAAGCTGATGCAAAAATTGCCGGAATAACACCAGCTTGGTTAATTTTTAAAGGTAAATGAGAAGATTCACCACCATACATTTTATTTCCCATTTGTCTTTTAGGGTAGTTTATTAAAATTTTTCTTAATGCTCTTTCCATGAAAACAATGAACATTATTGTTGCAACTAATAATACAAAAATTCCAATAATCATAATTGTAGATACAGCACCAGTTCTACCAAGTTCAAATGTAGTAACTAAAGCACGTGGAATTTCAGCAACAATACCAGCAAAAATAATCAATGAAATACCATTACCAATACCTCTTTGTGTTATTTGTTCACCAAGCCACATTAAAAACATTGTACCAGCAACAATAGTTGAGACTGCTGTTACGGTAAAAAATAACCCTGGATTAATAACTAAGTCAGGAGAAGACTGTAAACCTATAGATAATCCATAACCCTGAATAGTAGCAAGAATAACTGTTCCATACCTTGTGATCTGAGTGATTTTTGCTCTTCCAGTTTCACCTTGTGCCTTTAAATTTTTAAAATAATCAGATACGCCAGTTAACAACTGAACTATAATTGAAGATGAAATATAAGGCATAATTCCAAGTGCAAATATAGCCATTCTACTTACAGCTCCACCTGAAAAAACATTAAACATTCCAAGTAATCCTTTTTGATTACCACTCATCATTGTTTGTAATTGCTCAGGATCAATACCTGGAATTGGCACAAAAGTACCAAATCTATAAACTGCTAGGATAAAAATTGTAAAGATTATTCGATTTTTAAGATCATTAGTTTGAGAAGATGCACTCATAATATCTTAATTATTTTTTTAATTGTATTGTGCCGCCTGCTTTTTCTAATTTAACTACAGCAGCTTTTGATATTAGATCAGCTTCAATGCTAACTTTATCTTTAATGTCACCTGTGCCTAGTATTTTTAATTTTTGAGAATTCTTATTAATTAATTTCAATTTTATAAGTAAAGCCATGTTTATTACATCGCTTGAATTAATAGTTTTTTCATCAATATATGATTGAATTTTTTCTAAATTCATTATTGCTATAACGGCTTGGTATCTCTTAATTGCATTAAAGCCTCTTTTAGGTAATCTTCTATATAAAGGCATTTGACCACCTTCAAAAGCTTTAATAGCAACACCAGATCTAGATTTTTGACCCTTAACTCCTCTTCCAGAAGTTTTACCTTTTCCAGAACCGATACCTCTACCAACTCTCATTTTTTTTTTATATAAAACTTTTCCAGTAGTATTTAATGTGCTCATTATCCTCTTTTTTCAATTACGTCAGAAATTTTTTTATTTCTAATTGTTGCTATATGTTTTGGTGAATTTTGTTTTGAAAGAGCCTTCATTGTAGCTCTTATCATGTTGTGAGGGTTTGATGTTCCCATTGATTTAGCAACTATATCCTTAATTCCTAAAACTTCACAAACTGCTCTCACAGGACCCCCAGCAATAATACCAGTTCCTTTTGGAGCTGATCTTAAAATAATCTTACCTGCTCCATCTTTACCATAAACATCATGGTGTATAGTTCTACCTTCTCTTAAAGGTATATGAATTAATTTTCTTCTAGCAGTTTCATTGGCTTTTTTAATTGCGTCTGGAACTTGTTTAGCTTTAGCATGCGCTATACCAATTTTACCTGCTTGATTTCCAACAACAACTAGTGCTGAAAAACCAAATCTACGTCCACCTTTTACAACTTTAGTAATTCTGTTAATGTGAACTAATTTTTCTAAAATTCCATCATCAATTTTTTTTTTAAAGTCCATAATTAAAATTCCATTCCATTTTTACGTAATGTTTCAGCAAATGCCTTAACTCTACCATGATATTTATAAACGCCTCTATCAAAATAGATTTTTGTTATCTTTTTTTCTACTGCTTTTTTTGCTAATTTTTCAGCAACAATTTTAGAAATATCCGTTTTATTAACTTTGCTCATAGCTTTAATATCTTTTTCGATTGAAGAGGAGGAGACTAGGGTGATATTTTTTACATCATCAATTATTTGAGCAGATATATTTTTTGAAGATCTTGAAATACTTAATCTTAATCTA
>FUWD013230545.1_pt1 | contig 10375 bp, 16 predicted proteins | sample 1063281 | NCBI WGS metagenome assembly FUWD01 (sample SAMEA79048168, study PRJEB19326) | metagenome | biome: marine
ACTTCCGTAAAGGTATTCCGCTTGGCAAAGTATCAGTGTTCGCAGGCGAATCAGGCGCAGGCAAATCATACATCGTCAGTGGTAACATTGTAAAACACGCACAAGAACAAGACATCTTTGTAGTGCTGATCGACAGTGAAAATGCACTTGACGAAAGTTGGTTGCAGGCACTGAAAGTAGATACTTCACTTGAAAAACTACTAAAACTAAACATGGCAATGATCGACGACGTTGCTAAAACTATCTCAACGTTCATGGACGACTATCGTTCAATGGCAGAAGCAGACCGTCCCAAAGTGCTGTTTGTGGTTGACAGCCTGGGCATGTTGATGAGTCCTACTGAAGTAAATCAGTTTGAATCAGGTGACATGAAAGGTGACTTTGGACGCAAAGCCAAAGCACTCAAAGCACTGGTTACCAACTGTGTTAACATGTTTGGTTCATACAACGTGGGCATGTGTGTAACTAACCATACCTACGCAAGCCAAGATATGTTTGATCCAGATGACAAAATCTCAGGTGGTTCAGGCTTTGTGTATGCGTCCAGTATGGTTGTGGCTATGAAGAAGCTGAAACTAAAGGTAGACGCTGACGGCAACAAGACTAGCCAAGTACACGGTATTAGAGCAGCATGTAAGGTAATGAAGACACGCTATGCTAAACCGTTTGAAGGTGTACAGGTAGAGATTCCTTATTCTACAGGCATGGATCCCTACAGCGGTCTGTTTGATCTATTTGAAGGCAAAGGCCTCTTAGAAAAAGTAGGCAATCGTTACAAGTACATTACGTCGGCTGGCGAGGAAATACTAGATTTCCGCAAGCGTTGGACAGGAGACTTACTCGAAAAGGTTATAGAGGACCTACCAGCTAAGGAAGAACAATTGGTAAATATCGCTAAGGCTGCCGAAGAGGTTGCTGCTAAGGTAGACTCTTCAACAGCTGAAGTAGTTGACGAAAACGAGGAGTAATTCTATAAATGAACGATGCACATATTGCTGACATCTGGATGTTGTTTAAATCGTATCTAGATAAAAAACAAGTGGAGTTAGCAGCTGAAAAATTTGTTGACTTATTAGCAGACTACGGAGTCGATGACATTATTTTTAAAGACTTATTAGGAACGGATGCTGCTTTAGATCATGCAATTTCCTACTATTTAGATCTTGACGAAGACGATGATTTCGAGGACGAGTAATGGGTTGGTACAGCCGGGTAAGCCGAGATATCAACGAGATCCCAGCAGCAATACAATACTTCGAGGACGAGCTAGTAATAGCTCGTTCTGAAGTCAAACTCAAGGGCAATGTGGAAAAGGCAGCATCAGAAATGCCGGGCATTGTTGAGTACCGATTTAATCAACTTCAAGAAATTGAAGCAATATTAAACTACTTAAACATTGAGCTACGTAGATTGCGTAGCTCATTTTTAAAAAATATCTTGAAAACTATCAACGTGCATTGAGCAGTAGAGATGTTGAAAGATATGTAGACGGCGAAGCAGATGTAGTTGATTATGAAAAGATTATTAACGAATTTGCTCTCCTGCGAAACAAATGGCTAGGACTATTAAAAGGACTGGATCAGAAACAATGGCAGATAACTAATATTGTAAAACTAAGAGTTGCGGGAATGGAAGACGCAGCGTTATAAGGAATACTATGGCCCACTCACCTGAATATTTAAATGAATTAAAAATACTACACAACATAAACAGTTTTGGTCGAGCAAGCAGTATTCCTAACATCGTTGATACAATAATCAACAAATATAATATTAATAGTATTTTAGACTTTGGGTGCGGAAAAGGCCTAACCTCTAATACGATAAAAATACATATCCAAATATAAACCTGTTTAGTTATGATCCAGTAACCAGTCCAATTATCTTACCTGATGCAGTTGATTTAATTTATAGTAGTGATGTATTAGAACACGTCGAACCAGAATTGTTAGACGAAACACTGCACGATTTATGCAACAGGGCCACTAGATATCAATATCATTTAATTGCATGTCATCCTGCTAAAAAGTCATTGAGTGACGGAAGGAATGCACATTTAATAATTGAAAATCCAAAATGGTGGAAACACAAAATTAAATCATTAAAGAACTGGAATATCACACACGAGGAAATAATTCAACGAGACGTGACAGTAAAAAAAGGTCCTCCGATTCATGTAACAAAATATATTGTTGTATTGGAAAAGGCATGAAACAGGTTTACAACTATTGGATGCCAGACTCTGACAATCATTTTGAACGATTGATTGCCAAGCGTATTAAAAATGGCGGGCCTGCTGAGTATCAAGACGACACCAGAGACGAAGCATACAAGTATGTAAAAGATTTTTATATTGCAGTTGATGTAGGTGCTAATGTTGGACTTTGGGCAAGACCATTAACAAAAAAGTTTAATCATGTTATTGCGTTTGAACCACTAGCACCGGTATATCAATGCTTAGAAAAGAATCTGCATGGCCGTAACATAAAAATACACAAACACGCATTAGGCAGTGTAAATAACAAGATTGAAATGGTTTACAATGCTGAAAATACTGGTAGTAGTTATGTTAGTGAAATAGGCACAGGCTCCATAGATATCAAACGCATGGATGATCTTGATTTACCAAAATTTGGATTATTAAAAATTGATTGCGAAGGACATGAGCTTGAAGTGATCAAAGGCGGCGAGCAAACTATATTAAAATACAAACCTATCATAGTTGTCGAACAGCATCCTGAATCAGAGTATTGTGCTGCTACCTATTTAAAACAGCTTGGTGCTAAACAACTGAGTAACGTCAGAAAAGATTACATCTTTGGATGGTGATATGTAAATAACTACATGAAACATATTGTATTTGTATCAGGAGGATACGACCCACTACACTCAGGACATATTGCCTATTTCCAAGCAGCAAAAAAATTAGGCGACGAGTTATGGGTTGGCGTTAATTCAGACGAGTGGTTAGTCAACAAAAAGGGTCGCCCTTTTATGTCTTTTGAAGAACGTACAACTATTATTAAAAGTTTAGAAGTGGTTGATCGAGTTATTGGGTTTACTGATGACAATCAAGGTGGCACTTCAAATGCAATTAATTATATACTACAAACAACCAATGCAAAAGTTATTGTTGCCAACGGCGGCGACCGAACTCCTGGTACAATTCCTGAACAGACATTATATGGCAATCATAAAGATGTCGAGTTTGTGTTTGAAGTTGGCGGCGAGGATAAAAGAATAGTTCAAGTTGGATACTCAAAGAATGGAGTCAGCCAACTACAGAACGTGCATGGGGCAGGTACACTGTGTTGGACAACGGCGAAGGATGGCAAGTAAAACAATTAGCATTTGATGCAGGTAAATCACTTAGTGACCAACGCCATTTTAAACGCAGTGAACATTGGCATGTTGTTGAAGGCAAGATACGCATGGATTTAGAATTTCAAAACGAGTATACTACTTCAAAAATATACGCAGCCGGAGATAGTATAGACATTCCTCGAAACACATGGCACAAAGCTACTAACATAGGCAACAACACAGCTAAAGTTGTTGAAGTATGGATGGGCAAAGAACTAACGGAGAATGACATTGAACGAAGAGATTAACCCATTAAAAATATTTGTAGGCTGGGACAGTAGAGAAGATATCGCATATCAAGTGTGCAAACAAAGTATACTAGATCATGCTAGTGTGCCAGTTGAAGTAATTCCGTTAAAACAAAAAATACTTAGAAAACAAGGAACGTATTGGAGAGATGTAGATAAATTAGCATCAACTGAATTTACATTTACTCGTTTTCTAATTCCAGAATTAATGGGTTTTAACGGCTGGGCATTGTTCATTGATTGCGATTTTGTATTTTTAGACGATATTAAAAATCTATTTGATCAAGTTAACGATACCTATGCAGTAATGTGTGCGCATCACGATTATACACCCAAAGAAGGCACCAAGATGGATGGGCAACAGCAAACCATTTATCCAAGAAAAAATTGGTCAAGTATGATGCTAATCAATTGCGGGCATGTCAGTAATAAAAAATTAAACAGAGAATTGGTCAACAACTCTCGAGTAACCGGAGCGTACTTGCATCGCTTTAGTTGGTTGAACGATAGCGAAATAGGACAAATAAGTCACGAGTGGAATTGGTTGGTTGGTTGGTACAAACAATCAGTTAATGGAGAACCAAAGGCGCTACATTATACCGAGGGAGGTCCTTGGTTTAAAGAATACAAAGATTGCGAATATGCCAGTGAATGGTATAATGCAGAACGTCATTATCTTTACACTCAACTAGAAGATAAAAAAAAAGAATAATATATTTAGAAAATAAAGTAATTGGCATCAATGAGTTAACATTACCTGATTATTTTTTAACATTGATCAATAATACTATTAACGAAATAATCGATCCTGAACAGTTATTCTACACACCCAAGGAAATTAATATGCCTAAGCCAATAAGAGTTAGATCTATTCATAACACAGATTATGACAATAACACTCGTAATTATAATTATGATCCAATTCTTGAAGATTTTGTATTAGGATCTACTGGCATGTTATCTAAGTGGGATTTAGAAAAAGATAAAACTGATTGTCCGTTGGTTATAAGAGGGCTAGCCACAGACAGCCAGCGAGCTATTAAGCACTGCCAAGAAAACAACATTGATTTTTACGCTATTGATACTGGATATGTTCAACCGGGTACTAAGAAAGATTATCACAGAATTACAAAAAATGCTTTACAACATATAGGACCTTTAAAAGATAGGCCGGTAGATAGATTACAAAAACTAAACTGGAAGTATAGAAATCCAAGACCAGGAAATAAGATTTTAATTTGTCCGCCTAGTGAAAAGGTAATGAAGTTTTATAATCTAGAATTGAACGAGTGGCTAGAAACTGTTATAGATACGATTAAATCTAAAACCAATAGGCCGATTGAAATCAGAAAAAAGCCCAGCAGATCAGAACGAGTAACCAATAATACTATATGGAAAGCCTTAGAAAATACACATTGCTTGGTTACATTTAATAGTATTGCTGCTACAGAAGCAATACTTTATAGTGTTCCGGCTATAGCGTTGGCTCCTAATGCAGCAAGTGCAATATGCGATGTTGATCTTAATTCTATAGAAAGACTTAGTTTGCCTACCCAACAGGAAATTATTAAATTTGCAGCACATTTATCTTATTGCCAGTTTACATCAAAAGAAATGAGATCTGGATATGCTTGGAAAGTTGTAAATGAAGATAGTTAGTTATTTAAGTACAGTTCCTGCAAAAAATTCAAATCCTCAAAAAATAGAACTGTTGAAAAAATTTATAACTGGAGTTAATAAAATTGGAGATACTGGAATTTTACATTCTGGTTATGATTTACTCGACTGTGATATGGCAGTTATACAAGGATGGGTTTATGATGATGTTTCTTCTCGTCACCTAACATTAAGAAAAGCACTAATCGATACACAACTGCAAAAACGTAAGTTTGTAACATGTGCTGATGCTAATTTATTTTTATATAGGAATAAAAAAAATCTTCATGGATATTTGAGATACAGTTTCAATGGTATATTTCCTAACACTGGAATATATTGTGACGACATTATTGACAGCAAAAGATGGCAACAAATATCTTTAGATAATGATATTGTCCTAGAAAATTATAAAACAGTTGGTAAAAACATTGTAGTTATGTTACAACGCAACGGCGGATGGAGCATGAATGGGCTAGATGTTCAAGACTGGGCACTAGACACAATTAAAAAAATTAGACAATACACCCAACGTCCAATTATAATCAGGTCACATCCTGGGGACAAAAGAGCGGCTGTGTATTTGCACAACAGAACAACTAGACTAAAAAATCTTCCTAATGTACATATTAGTTTAGGTAATGCAGGATTAGAAACAGACTTGACAAATGCATGGGCAGTTGTAAATCACAATAGCAGTGCTGTAGTAGGACCTATTATACAAGGTTATCATGCTTTTATTACCGATCCTAAAAAAAGTCAATGTGCTGAAGTTGCAAACACTGACTTTAGCTTAATCGAAAATCCCAAACAGTTTGATAGACAACGTTGGCTAGAACGCATTAGTATGTTTCATTGGAAATTTAGTGAATTAGAAGATGGCACTTGCTGGCGTCACATGCGTAATTATTGCCAATAACTTTCAGTTCGTTTAACAACCAAATCTTTAGACTTGATACTTTTTCCAAGTTCTTTTCTGTCACCCTTTAGATGATCCATGTATTTTCCAAGATCGCTGTTGATCAGTGGATGCCCTTCGCCACTGATCATATTTCCGCTGATGTTATAGATTGGTGTATTAGGAAACTTGGTAAAAATACTTTTACGTACTTCTTCAAATACGTAACTATCATGCCATTCATCCATTTGAAAAATACCATGTTCGGCATCTTGATAAGATTTTTCAAACTCTTTTAAGAATTCTTTGCCTTCAGTACTGCGTAAATTAATACCGTAAAATCCGCATTCTGGCCATTTCTTTCCTCTTCCTAAATAGCTCAGCCATGAATTGTTTGGCAATAAGGATTCGAATGCTTGCTTGGGCATATGAGAATGTATGTACATGTCTGCGTCCATCCATACAATCCAGTCGCTTTCACAACGCTGTGCTGCATCAAACACAGCATATACTTTGTTGGCAAATCTCACAGCATCCCATTTAAATTCTTTGTTCCAGTCTCTAGGACGTTTTGCTTTTATTTCAGGAGGGCATTTTCCATTTGCCTTTGGAACATCTTTCCAACGTTCTTTGAATTTAATCAACTCGGGTAGTTCTGTTTTCTGATCTAATATAAAAATTCGATTGTCATTGACCACAGGTGTACAATCTTCAGCATACAAAAATATTTATTTTGAATCGACATTTTTACTAAAGCTGTCTAGAAACCGTTGTCCGTATAAATCTAATACTGGCTTATGAAATGTTGATACTACAGAAATTTTAGTCAACTTGTTTTTCCTTGTTAAATATGTTACATGGTATTTACACAATGAAGTTTAGTATATGGACACAATATGGCGCTCTAAATAGCAAGCCGGTATTTAATGCATTTGCTCAAGGTGCAGCATCTCAAGGACATACCTGTGTTGAGAACTCTAACAACTGCGATGTTAATGTTATCTGGAGTGTTCTATGGCACGGTCGTATGGCTCAGAACAAATTAATATACAAACAAAAAAGGCCTGTTATTGTTCTTGAAGTAGGCGGCATCAAAAGAGGCACAACGTGGAAAGTGGGGCTCAATGGCATCAACCGAGATGCCTACTTCAATGATGGTGGTAATGATGGAACGAGAGCGCAGGCGCTAGGTGTTGAACTAAAACCTTGGCGCAGCACCGGCGAATATATTCTCATATGCGGTCAGCACGACAAAAGTTTACAGTGGCAAGGCCAACCCAGTATGAGCAACTGGTTCTTAAAAACCTACGACGAAATACGCAAGCACACTGACCGCCCCATAATATTTCGACCACATCCTAGATGTCGCTTGCCCGAAATAGAAAGAGGACTGAAGCATGTTTATAGACAGGACCCTCGGCATCTATTAGGAACCTATGATGACTTTGATATGAACTTTGACAATATATGGGCCACTGTAAGCTACAGCAGTAACCCGGGCATACACAGCATACTAGAAGGCGTAGCAGCGTTTGTAGGCACCAGCTCGCTGGCGTACGACGCGGCCAATGACATAGACTTTATACACGACATAGAATCTCCTCTACAGCCAGATAGAACACAGTGGCTCAACGACTATGCTCACACAGAGTGGACCGTTGAAGAAATTTCACAAGGCATACCATTGAAAAGATTGACAAACCAATTGTAATACGTTATATTAAACGTATGTATATAGAAGATATTTTACACCTATTAGTCGACAGCCTAGAAGTTAGCTCAGCCGATGTATCTATTTTGACCAGTATATCTCGCCAGGTCAAAAAAGGAAATTCGCTTACAGATAAGCAACATGCGCTAGTTAAAACTAAATTGCTTGCTTACAAGGAGCAGTTTGAATTTGACATTGAACTGCATTTTGATTCTCTAAGAATGCCTTTACGGATTGTAGACAGAAGTCAGTATATAAAAATTGTATCAACTGTTGAAATGGCGGGCTCAGCACCGTATGAAGCTAGGAAAGAAAACTGGAAATGGATTAAAATCAAATTTCCATTTGCCAAGAAAACAATTCAATTGATTGAAAAGATTTCCAATCAGCATCGTAAGATTTATAGTCACAAAAGCGGCACGCACGAACATTATTTTAGGCTCACTGAAAATACAGTAAAGGGCATTGTTGAAGCGTTTGTTAAAAAACAATTTGAAATTGATCCAGTTTTGCTTGAATACTATGATAAAATAAAAGCAGTTACAGATAACAAAGAAGAATATTTGGTACATGTGAAGGGTACCAAGATATTAAACTTGAGCCAAAACGCATATAAATTAATTTACAACGAGCTAGGCGCCATCACTGAATCTGATCTTGTTAAATTAGTTGATAGAAAAAGAAGATATGGAATCGATTCGATAAGTGCTGACAATACAGATACACTTGTTGATAAAATTGCATTTAGAAACGATACAGTTGTCAACATTGATCCTGCTGCGTTTGATTTAAATAAACTTGCAAAAGCAATTGTAAGTCTGGATAGATTTCCATTATTGGTTGTTATTGACCACGATGCAGCACTTGAACAAGTATCAAGTGTGTACGATGCATTTTCGTATTTTGTTCCTGCCGAATTGCAAACAGTATTGTTTAGAGTTGACACCACTGACAAATATAATTTAAATAATTTTATACAGGATAACAAACTAAACAATTGGCTTGACAATTCTACTAAAATAGTATATATTAACAAAACTAAGCTTCCTAAACTTCTTGTCAACACTGAGTGGAAGCCTGTTGCTACACTGACACTAACAGGTGTAAGATCTCATACACTCAATAATCATTATATAAATGATATGTGCGATCTAATTGTATGTCATGACAAAGAACCTAGTTTATTTAGAGTAAAGAAATCCTATGACTACATGTAAATTAATTATAGAAGATGAAGTAAATTTCAAATTAGAAGGAGTTGACGTTGATGTTAGAAGACAACTAGCCAATGCTCTTAAGTTTGAAGTGCCTTATGCCAAGCACATGCCGCAGTACAAGCTTGGGCGTTGGGATGGTAAAGTTGCATTCTTCGGTATTAGCGGAAGCGGATACATCAATCACCTTGATGTTGTACAGGCTATTCTACAAAAAACAAAGTACAAATTGTAGACATTGATGATCGTAGACATCCAATTGATATAGATTTTGATCCAGTTACAGAAAACTATTGGGCAGATCAAAATATACGCTGGCCCAAAGGTCATCATGCCGAGGGTGAACTTATTATGCTTCGTGATTATCAAGTCGAAGCAATTAATAACTTTTTAGCCCATCCACAAAGCCTGCAACAGATTGCCACTGGCGCAGGCAAATGTCGAACTTATGATTCTACAATGGATATAGATGTAGGTAATTCTGATTTTGCTCAATTTCTACTAAATAGAAGGAAAACTTAATGAAATGTAATATTCAAATAGGACAACTAGCAGAGTCGATTGCGGAGTACAAAGGAGTACTATTAAACGATAACTGCGAAATTAATATTAAAGATCTTGATTGTAAAGTTAATACACCATCAGGAACTGCTACTATTAATATTATAATTAAAAAAGAAAAGTTAGAAGGCATAAAACTATTACTTGCAAATGGTGTAGAAATAAAGTGTGCTAATAAGCATATATTAAGATATAATAATGCAGACGTATTTGCAGATTCATTAGCAATTGGCGACTCGGTAGAAACTATTAACGGGAATGTTAAGGTTAGTAGTATTAACAATATTGACGATACTACATTTTACGATATCGGAATAGATGCACCGTACTTATATTATGATGCAGACGGAGTATTACATCATAATACAATTACTACAGCAACATTATCGCACATGGTTGAGCCGTACGGTCGTAGTTTAGTTATTGTTCCTAACAAATCACTAGTTGAACAAACTGAAGAAGACTATATCAATTGCGGGCTTGACGTTGGAGTGTACTTTCGGCGACAGAAAGCAACTGGGTAAGACTCACACTATCTGTACTTGGCAAAGTCTAAACATATTAGACAAGAAGCACAAGGACGGATCAGCAGTGCTATCACTGGCTGAATTTTTAGATGAGGTACGTACAATTATTGTCGACGAATGTTTTGCAGGCGACACTCTTATCACAACACCGAGTGGTCAAGTGCCTATTAAAGATTTAAAGGCAGGCGACAAAGTAAT
>FUWD013229466.1_pt1 | contig 10373 bp, 10 predicted proteins | sample 1063281 | NCBI WGS metagenome assembly FUWD01 (sample SAMEA79048168, study PRJEB19326) | metagenome | biome: marine
GTCTACTTCATTTTTTAAACACTAATCAAGTTCACGAACTTATATCTAACATGAAATCATGGACTAAAAAAGGCGGTTCAATGTAATTGGCGCCAGAATGACTCAAAATTTTAGAAATGACTTACCCCACGTTTTTCAACCCAACGAACTTAAAAAACTATATTTCCCAAAAAATCTTGGTCAATTAAAGAATACAAGGAAAATTTGGGAAGAAACGCTAAAATCGCTTCAATAATTGCCCAAAAACTCTAAGCTTATTCTCAATTTTCACCCCTACACTCTGTTCTATTGTTAAGTAGTAAACACAGAAAGGTGGTGAAAACACATGACTTTTAAAAAATGATTCTCCCTACATTAGGTCTAGGAGCTCTTATCCTTACCGGTACTCTTGGAGTCAACTCCGTCAGAGCAGATGAAACCAACTCTAACCCTCCCATCATCCAAACTCTGATTGATAAATTTGGCCTCAATCAAGAAGAGGTTGTTGAAGTCTTCCAACAGGAAAGACAACAACACTTCCAAAACAGAGGTGAAAATAGAGGAGCAGGCTTAGATCAAGCACTTGAAGACGGTGTAATCACCGCAGAACAAAGACAGTTAATGCTAGATCATCAAGCTGAAATGGAACAAGAAAGAGAAACTCGACGTCAAGATCATCAAGCTTGGGCAGAGCAAAATGGAATTGATACCGAAGCCTTACACTCATACAGAATGAATGAAGGACAAGGATTCCGTGGCGGTTTTAAATAAACCCAAACAAACACAGATCACCAGCACTCTCCGGACAGGAGAGTGTTTGGTATTCTTTCCCTTTCACTTTGCTTCTCTTTAGATATAATAAAGCTCAGTTTTATGTCCGATACTAAAAATACCTCTAAAAAACTCATTGCTGTTGCTTGGCCTTACGTCAATGGAGACATCCACATTGGCCACTTGGCTGGATATCTCTTACCCGCAGACATTACCGCTCGCTACTTTCACGCTACTGGTAAAGATGTACTCATGGTCTCTGGTTCTGACTGTCATGGAACTCCCATCACTATCGAAGCAGAGAAAAAAGGTGTTTCTCCTCAAAAGATTGTCGACACCTATCACAAAAAAGTTGTTCATCTTTTTAAAGATGTTCTTGATCTTAGCTTTGATGTCTACACTCAAACCAACACCGAACAGCACATCAAGGTCGTCCAGGACATCTTCCTTAAACTCCTAAAGGATGACTACATCATCATTGATACCACCAAACAGTACTACTCAGAAAAAGAAGGTCGTTTTTTACCCGACCGCTATGTCGAAGGTGTCTGTAAATTCTGTGGTTACAAAGAAGCTCGTAGCGATCAGTGTGACCATTGTGGTCGTCTTCTTGATCATAAATCTCTAGAAAATCCTCTTAGTAAACTTTCTAATCAACCTGTTCAACTAAAAGAAACCCAACACTACTTCGTTGACTGGAGCAAACTAGAAAAGAAAATTCTTGCTTACTTGAAAGAAAGCGGTCCTAACTGGAAAAAATGGGTAGAACAAGAGTCTCTTGGCTGGATCAAACAAGGTTTAAAACCTCGTGCCATTACCCGTGACATCGAGTGGGGCATCCCTTTACCAGTTGATCAAATTCCTGCAGACAAACTCATTGAAAACATTGACAAGAAACGTATCTATGTCTGGTTTGAAGCCGTCATCGGCTATCTCTCCGCCTCCCAGCTCTACACCGAACAAGGAAAAGGGAACTGGGAAGACTTCTGGAAAACCGAAGACGCCACCCACTACTACTTCATGGGCAAAGACAACCTCGTCTTTCACACCATCTTCTGGCCAGGACAGCTCATGGCCTACGACTCAAAACTTCATCTACCTGATATTGCCAGCATCAACATGTTTTTAAACTTTGCCGGTAAACAGTTCTCTAAAAGTAGGGGAGTAACTGTTAACACCAAAGACATTGTAGAAAAATATGGCAATGATCCTGTTCGTTTTTACCTCACCCTCATCATGCCAGAAAACAAAGACTCAAGTTTTGACTGGTCTGACTTCTTCGCCAAAAACAACGAAATTCTTGTCGGCAATCTGGGCAACTTCATTCACCGCACTCTTTCTCTAGCTAATCAAACCAACATTAGTTCTTTCAAAAACCTTTCTGTTTCGGAAAAAACTGCCAAAACCATATCTTCAACCTTCTCAGAATCTCATACTTCTCTAACTAATTGTCACTTCCGTCAGTATCTTGAAGGAGTTCTTAAACTCTCCACTTATGGCAACAAAATGATTAATCAAGAAAAGCTCTGGGAACTCAAAAAAACCAACCCTGATAAGTTCATCTCCGTCCTACACGACCTCTACGCCATTATCATTGCTCTCGCTTTCTTAATCTCTCCTCTTATGCCCACCTCATCTCAACAAATATTTAAACTTCTCGGCCTTTCCGTCTCCAAACTCTGGCCAGAAACAGGTAAAGAAGTCGACACAATCTCTGCATTAATTAAACAAATAGATACCTCTATTAAGCCAGAACCATTATTTACTAAAATAGTTTCTTCAGAAGAACAAAGTTAAAAAATACTTGCTACAATTCTACTCATGAGCTCAAATCAAGAAAATCAAAAAATCACCCCTCGTTCTCAAGACTACGCCCAATGGTATCAAGATATTGTCTCTAGTGCAGATCTAGCTGAACACTCTTCCGTTAAAGGTTGCATGGTCATCAAACCTTATGGTTACGCCATCTGGGAAAATATTCAACGCTTACTTGATCTTGAATTTAAAAAAATTGGCATTAAAAATGCCTACTTCCCTCTCCTAATTCCTGAAAAATTTCTCAAAAAAGAAGCTGAGCACGTTGAAGGTTTTTCTCCTGAACTAGTCACTGTTACTCATGTTGGTGGTAAAAAACTTCAAGAACCTTTAGTCATTCGTCCCACTTCTGAAACCATCATCTATGACACTTACAGTAAATGGATCAAAACTCACAAAGACCTACCTTTACTCATAAACCAATGGGCTAACATTGTTCGTTGGGAAAAACGTCCCCGTCTATTCTTACGTACCACTGAATTCCTCTGGCAAGAAGGTCACACTGCTCATCGTGATAAAAAAGAAGCTGATAAATTTGCTCGTAAAATGTTAAATGTTTATCAAACTTTCGACAAAGATGTCCTCGCTATCCCTGTTTACACCGGAGTTAAGTCAGATGGTGAAAAATTTGCTGGTGCTGCCAAAACATACACCACTGAAGCCATGATGCAAGACGGTAAGTCTCTCCAGTTCGGTACCTCTCATCTCCTGGGTGATAACTTTGCCAAAGTCTTTAACATCAAGTACACAGATGAAAAGGGAGAATCTCACTACGTCTGGCAAACCAGTTGGGGAGTTAGTACTCGTTTAGTCGGTGGTTTAATCATGGCTCACAGTGACGACAAAGGCTTAGTCCTACCTCCAAACATTGCCCCCATACCAGTTGTCATCGTTCCTATCTGGGACAACTCCAAAGATGAAGACAACACCCTCAAACTAGCTAAACAACTCAAGGAACAACTAGAAAAGAAAAACATTAATGTTGAAATAGACAATCGTGATATTCGTCCCGGCAGCAAATACTATCACTGGGAGAGAAGGGGAGTGCCTTTAAGAATTGAGATTGGGCCTAGAGATGTCGAGTCTTCTTCAGTCATGTCTGTCAGAAGAGATACTGGTGAAAAAACCAAACTACCTTTTAATCAAGCAGTAGAAAAAATACAAGAACTTTTAGTCAAGATTCAAGACAGTCTACTTCAACAAGCCCAAAAAAGACGTGATGATAACACGATTGAAGTCGACAACTGGGAAGATTTTCAAAGAGCCATCAAAGAAAACAAATTTGTCATTGCTCCCTGGAAAGAAGACTCTAAACTAGAAGAAAAAATTAAAGAAGACACCAAGGCCACCTTCGTTGCTACTTCCTCGACCAAAAAGAAGGCAAGTACACCAGTATTCTTTCTAAAAAACCTTGTTCTCAAAAAGCTCTATTTGCCAAAAATTATTAAAAAATGTATAAACAATCTATATGAAAAAAGGCATTCTTTTCTTAGTCTCTGTTTTTACTTTTCTTTTTGTTTCCAGCCCCGTTCTAGCTACAGAATCTTTTACCCAACTTGGCAATCCCAATATCTTTGCCGCTGAACAACTCACCCTTGATGAACCTAAGTATCTCCAAGACACCATTATTATGTCTGGTCAAACTGACCTAGACAGTATCTTTGTCAAAGACGTCATCGTCATGTCTGGTCAAACCGATATCTCTCCTGAAACAATTATTACTGAAGACTTAATTGTTTTAAGCGGTCAACAAACAATCTCTGGTCGAGTTAAAAAAGACGTTATTGTCATCGGTGGAGAAATCGACATTAAGTCCGACGCCATTATTGACGGTTACCTTCTTGCTCTTGGAGGTCAAGTAACCTTAGCTGGTACTGTTAATGACTCTGTTCATATTTTTGCCGGTCAAGCTGACATTAAAGACACTGCTGTTATAAAAGGCGATCTTAGTATTAATGCTGGTGAGATCTCCGTTGCTGATGATGCCAATATTGTTGGTGAAAAGAAAATTACTACCTATCAAAATTGGAGAAATTTACCAAACACCAATCTTTCCAAATTTTCTGAACCAGCTCTCACCTATGCTCGTAATGCACGCCAAGCTTTCTCCTTTTACTCTTTCTTGACCCACCTCATTGCTCTTCTTATCTTAATTAAATTCTTCTCTAAACAAATTAATGATTTAGTTAAAAAGGGTCTCAAAACTCCTTTTAATACATTAGGACAAGGACTCTTGTATCTTCTCCTTATTCCTGTTATGGGTGTCCTTCTAATTACCACTCTTATTGGTATTCCTCTGGCTAGCCTAACCTTCTTCACCTACGGAGTTTCCATTTATCTCAGTTCTATCTTCACCGCTATGGCCATTGGTCAGTACATTAAAAATCAGAAGTTACTAAAAACAGAGAACAAATATCTTTACGGTTTTCTCGGCTTAGTTATTATTAACTTACTTTTCTCTTTCCCTTTCCTCAAAGGCCTTTCTAAAACCATCAGCCTATTCTTCGGTCTGGGAATTTTCCTTACTTACCTAAAACAGGTTTTTGCCAAGAAAAAATAAATCCTCCGTTTAAGTTACAATCAAGTTAATCTACATCGTTAACCCATTTGTTTGATCTAAACAAGTCATGAACAAAAAAAGAGTACCCAACCCTTTCTACAATATTCTCTGTCATTATCCTAATCCTGCTCCTTTATTTCTTTCTCCATGGTGATGTTTATCGTTTCTATGCTAGCTTCCTTTTTCTTTTTTACAGTTGGACTCACAAAATCTGGGTGTCCGTAGTCATGCTTGGTGTCTTTCAAACTTTGATCATGCTACCTTTACGGGCCATCAATTTGTCTCGATCTTTACACATCAAGGACTTCCGAGAAAAAATTGCCAAGATTAAAAACGAAGAGGATCAGTACTTTGTTCTCAAACAAAACTTCAAACAAGGCAACCGTATCGCCCTCTACTACATCGTCAACTTCACCATTCAACTTGTTTCTTATTTCTCCATCGGACGTCTTTTCTTAATTGATTTTTACACCAAACCTCTTAATCCCAACATGCTCTTTTCTTTTGTTAAGTATCCTGCCTATCCCATTAAAGACCTCTTCTTCAAGATTCCCTATATTACCCCCGTCAAGACCACCGACCTGGGTATGGAGGTCGTCTTACTGGCTTGGGGACTAGTATTTTTAATTCAGATTGTCTTTAAACTCCTCAAAAAATCTTTCGCTAAAAAACAAGCCCAAAACTCACCTCAAGCAACCGTTACTAAAAAAATCATTGGCATCTCTGACAGTCTCTCCATTTTTATATACATCGCTCTTTACTTTCTTCTTCGCAACTTTCCTATTGCCTGGAAACCGTTTATCTTTAGTGGTGACGTCAGCATTCCCAACCGTACTCTTAACACCATCACCGCTCTCGGTACATTCATAACCATCATCTGGCTAGATGTTCCTAAGATTCGCCACAAGGTTAATCTTGCTCGTTCTCAAAACATCGATGAGAAAATTGTCTTTAGTACTCTCAAAGATCTAGTTAAAGAAACCTTCTTTTCAGCCACCATTGTGGGTCTGGGTGCCTTTTATATCACCAATCACATCCCTTGTGCTTTTGAACTATCTATTTTCACTTTAGAAATCATTTCTTGGATATCGCCTCTTACTCTAGACAGGCTAATTCTTTCTTCATCAGCCTCAAAGAAGGCTATTTCTCCAACCAATTTGCCTTCTGAAAAAGAGTAATATAAACTTAATTCATATTAATTAATTATTGACACATGGCCGCTAAGAAAAAACAAACTTTCAGTCTCAACACACTAGAGGCCACCCTAGAAAAATACTTTGGTAAACAAGCTCCTCAACTTCCCAAAAGTATCAAGAAAATTATTGTCGACTTTGGTCCTTGGTTGTTAATCATATCAATTCTTACCTCTCTTCCAGGTTTAATTACTACCTTCGGTTTCTCATTCTCTGCTTACCCATACCATCGTATGTGGGGTAGATCATCTTGGGGCATAACCTACGTCGTCATATCAATCCTGACCTGCGGACTCTCCATAGCAGCTTTGCCAGGACTTTTTAAGAAGTCCATCAAAGGGTGGAGACTAGTTTTTTACGTCAGTCTAATTAGTCTAATTACTCCTTTAATTACTCTTAATCTGATTAACTTTGTTGTCTTAGCTGTCCTCAGCTGGTACTTCATATTTCAGATCAAAAGTTATTATAAATAAGGGTTTTCTCGCATCATTTAGCGAAAATTGGTAAAATCATCCTATTGGTGACCCAATAATGGGTCCTTTTTATTGTTTATCTCTGCTTATGTCAGCCGAAAATATCAAAAATATTGCTGTTATTGCCCACGTTGATCATGGTAAAACCACTTTGGTAGATGCCTTACTGAAACAGACCAACGTCTTTCGTGATAATCAACAAGAAATGTCCCAAGAACGTATTCTTGATCAAGACGGTCTTGAACAGGAGCGAGGAATTACCATCTTGGCCAAAAACTGCTCTATCGTCTCAGACGACTACAAAATCAACATCATCGACACTCCCGGACACGCAGACTTCTCTGGAGAAATTGAGAGAACTCTAGACATGGCCGACGGAGCTCTTCTCATCATCGACGCTCAGGAAGGTCCCATGCCCCAAACTCGTTTTGTTCTCAAAAAGGCTCTCGAACTCGGCCTCAAGATCATTGTTGTTGTTAATAAAATAGACAAACCCTTCGCTCAAATAGACCAAGTAATCAAAAAAACTGGTGATCTTTTTCTTGAGTTAGCCAAAACCGAAGAACAACTCGACTTTCCTGTCCTCTATGCTGTTGGTCGCCAGGGTGTTGTTTTTAATAAACCCCCCAAAGACTTTAATCAATCCGGTAGTGTCCAACCGTTAATCGACGCCATCATCAAACATATTCCTTCACCTCAAGTTGACCCTAAGGCTAGTTTCCAGATGCTAGTATCTTCTCTTGACTACGACTCTCATCTTGGGCTAATCGTCATCGGAAAAATAAATCAAGGCAGTATTAAGTCCGGACAAAGGGTTGTTATTAACTCCCAAACCAAACCCTCATCAATCGAAAAAGTCATGCTATTCAAGGGTTTAGATAGAGAAGATGTTGATCAAGCTGAAGCAGGTGAAATTGTTGCTCTATCTGGCCTCAAACATATTCATATCGGTAGTACTCTTTCTGACCCCAACAACCCAGTCACCTTACCCGCTCCTATTATTGGTGAACCCACCATCAACCTCACCATAGGAGTTAACACCTCTCCTTTTGCTGGTCAAGAAGGGCAGTTCAGCACCAGTCGCCAGATCCAAGAAAGACTCTATCAAGAACTGGAAACTAACCTCAGTCTTAAAGTTAAAGCCTTAGATAATGGTCAATTCCAAATCTCTGGTAGGGGAGAGCTTCACCTCTCTATTCTTCTAGAAACTCTTCGCCGTGAAGGCTACGAGATGGAAGTAGGTCAACCCCAGGTTATTATCAAAACCATCGACGGAGTTAAACAAGAACCAACCGAAGAACTAAGCGTCATTGTTCCTCAAGAATATACCGGAGTCATCAATCAAGAACTCGGTAAACGCCTAGCTAAATTAATCAAAATGGATAACATCTCTGATAATGAAGTCGAGTTTATTTACCACATTCCCACCAGAGTCATTATTGGCCTCCGAAACGTTCTCCTCACTCAAACCAAAGGTACTGTTGTATTTAACTCTCAAATCCTCGGTTATCAACCTTTAGGTCAAATTCTACCTAAGTTACGCTCTGGTGCCCTCATATCCAATACTTCTGGTGAAGTTCTTGCCTATGGTCTTCACGCCGCTCAACAAAGAGGTATTACATTTGTTAAACCTGGACAAAGAGTCTATGAAGGTATGGTCATCGGTCAAAACGCCAAAGAAGCTGATCTTGAAATTAACGTCTGTAAGGGTAAAAAACTCACCAATATGCGCTCTAAATCTTCTGACGGTATTACTCAACTAGTTCCTCCTACCATCCTAAGCTTAGAACAATCACTCGACTTCCTTCAGGCAGATGAATTACTAGAAATTACACCCAAATCACTCCGTCTTAGGAAAAAATACCTTACCGACATTGAACGTAGAAGACATCGTCGAGCCCACTAAAACTGAACTTGTTGTAAAATATATCTAGTCGCCGAGGTGGTGAAATTGGTATACACGCAACACTTAAAATGTTGTCTGCATTCGCAGGTGCGGGTTCGATTCCCGCCCTCGGCACTTTCTTTTATGTGGAGCGGGAGAGGGGAATCGAACCCCCATCTTCTGCTTGGAAGGCAGATGCTCGAGCCGTTGAGCTACTCCCGCATTTGTGCCCTAGACAGGAATCGAACCTGTGACCTACTGCTTAGAAGGCAGTTGCTCTATCCAACTGAGCTACTAGGGCTACAGTCGGGGTAGTGCGACTCGAACGCACGGCCTCTGCGTCCCAAACGCAGCGCTCTAGCCATCTGAGCTATACCCCGTACTTTGCATATTTTAACACTCCTAGCCTTTTCTCACACCTTAAAAACTCTATTTTTGCTAAAATATACCTACTTGGTGGATGTAGCTCAGTTGGTTAGAGCGCCCCTCTGTGGCAGGGGAGGCCGGGGGTTCGAATCCCCTCATTCACCCATCGTCTTGGTTCCTGTTCCATTACCAGGTTGATTTTTGAACTGTTAATAATGAACTTGCTATAATTTCTGTATGAAGACTTCTCAACAAGTATATGAAGCTGCAAAATCTTTACTAGAAAATACTGAAATAATTGATTTACTTAATAATTTAGGGACAGTACATATTGTCGGATCATACGCAGCTAATTTAATGTGGGATCCAGATATTGATATCGTTGTGATAACAGATACTCCACAGGAATCTGCTATAAAAGCTATCAACGATCTTGCAAGAAAAGAAAAATTTCAAAAACTTGAATTTGGAGATTTTAAAAACCATCCTAAGAAAAATAGACCTGAATCTTTTATTGTAAATGCGCGTAAAGAGTGGAAGGGTGAAAAATGGGAAATAGAAACATGGTTTGTTACAAATTAGGTAACAGATTAGAAATTGTTGAAAAACTCAAAAATCTTAGTAACAAAACTAAGGAAATTATTATTGAAAAAAAGAAACAACGTTCTTTATCTGGAAATACAAAAAATGATTTATCTTCATGGGAAATATATCAAGATTTTATATAAGTTTGAGCATCCTTCACTAAGTGTAGTTCCCCTCACCTAGAGTTACAATAAAGTGGGATAAGGTTATTAAAGTGTTTGAAAATTCGATGGAAATTAATTTGATTAAGAATAGATGGGAAGAGATAAAGAGGTTGGAGAGTGTAAAAACTGTGAGTTATGTTTAAAAAATGCTCTCGGCAATCGAGGAAATTAGGAACTACTTTGTTTAATAGCTAACTTTTTCATTTGCTGAGAGCTTTGACGTTTAGTAGGCCTTTGTCGCGCCGTTTTCTAATGCTTTTTCAGCATTGTCTTTAGACATCATTGCACAAACAGTTGTTCCACACTTCTCGTGCTTCCCTTTGGCCATGAAACCACCTTTTTTAGTTTGGTGAATCTCTGGTGCTGACAATTCAACGCCTTTTTCTTTACATTTAACGCAATATCCTGTAATCATAATTATCTCCTTTTAAATTTGTAATTCTATATCTTGTTGCATTATAACGCCATTTTAAGATAATCCATAGCTTAAAACAAAAAACCGCTATTGGTGATTTGTCTTGGCTCTCCGTTATAGATGATGTAGAACTGGATTTATAAAACTATAGTGCGATATAATCTTTT
>FUWD012817979.1_pt1 | contig 10372 bp, 10 predicted proteins | sample 1063281 | NCBI WGS metagenome assembly FUWD01 (sample SAMEA79048168, study PRJEB19326) | metagenome | biome: marine
CTTTGTGTTGTACTTTATATAATTTATATGACATGCGTTTACAATTCATAAAACAAAAACCCAGGAACTGTGCCTGGGTTATTTGTTTAGAGTTGTATCTTTATTAGTTATACAAACACTTAGCCTTTATGGATGCCATGCAAGCATCGTTAGTAGCATAGGTACAGAGAGGATAACGTTTATACTTGATGCAAGTGCTGCATTCTTTTTGGCTGTAGCCACCTCTTCGGCTGTAGCTGTAACACCGCCAAGACCTAAAATCTTTTTCTGGTTTGGCCAGATAATGAACCAGACATTGAATGCCATAATAGTGCCTAACCATGCACCTACACCTATAATTTCATAGCCCTGTGCTAAGGTGAACGCCATATGTATTCCTGAAATACCGTTACCTTGATATAGTAGAGACATTCCGACCACCCAAGTTGTAGCTGCAGCCATACGAAACCACAATAGTGCGCGTGGCGCTATATATTTACCTATTGCCGCCGGACCAGGGCCATCACTGTCAGCCAAAGCCTCTCCCATGCCTGGAACCTGCACAAAGTTAAAGTAATACAGGAGGCCTATCCATGCCACACCCGCAAGCACATGAATCCATACAGTTATCGTGTACACGCTTGTTATGTCAAATACCAGCTCTGTAATTATTGCTAAAACAAAGCCGATTAATATTTTCCCTTTTACCGAATTAATGTAATTCATTTTTTCCTCCAATGAAAGTTATAGTTGATAATTATATTAAGGTATTTAATTAAAGTTGATAATTATAATAAGGTATTTAGTTTATGTGCAAATATATTTTGTATTGAGTGTTAAGTTTGTTTAACCTATACTAGAGATATATCAAATAACCAATCAATATGATAATGAATTACAGCAACAAAGATTACCCGAACTTATACGCTAACATAAAGTTAGTTGGTGTTCATATAAATTAATAAACATATGCCTGAACTACCAGAAGTAGAAACTACGCGTGCCGGACTTAGCCCATTAATAAACAATAGAAAAGTTAAAAAGGTCAACATATACCAAAAAAAGTTAAGGTGGAATATTCCAGAGCACTTACCATCAACTATCAAAGGTTGTACTATAAGTGGAGTTGATAGGCGTGCTAAGTATCTCCTATTAAGGCTTGATGTGGGTACACTTATAATGCACCTTGGAATGTCAGGCTCTATAAGAGTAGTAAATAAGGACGAAGAGTTAATAAAGCATGACCACTTCGAAATTTGTCTAGATGACAACTCAGCCATCAGGCTTAACGACCCTAGACGTTTTGGTTCAGTTCTGTTTTCTGATAACGGTGAACACAAATTACTGTCAAATTTAGGCGTAGAGCCTTTGAGTGATGAGTTCGATAGTTCACACCTATTTAAACTTTCTAGAGGCAAAAAACAAAACATAAAGTCCTTCATTATGGATAGCAGGGTTGTGGTTGGGGTTGGCAATATTTACGCCTGTGAGAGTTTATTTTTGTCGTCAATCAACCCCAAAAGCTTAGCAGGAAAAGTTTCATTGCAGCGCTATCAACTATTAACAGATTCAATAAAGACTATACTAAAGGATGCTATAAAGGCTGGAGGAACGACCCTACAAGATTTCTCAAGGGTAGACGGTAGCCCAGGCTACTTCAAGCAGACACTATCAGTGTACGGTCGCGAAGGAAGAAATTGTAATAGTTGTGGTGGTAAAATATCCCGCATTGTGCAGAACCAAAGGTCTACCTTTTATTGTAAAAAATGTCAGAACTAGATAATCCCGCTGAGCTATTTGAGAGTAACTGCTCAACTAACTCTGAGCCATTTGCCCTTCAAAATTTAGGCAACATAATGGAGCCAGAGTTTAGTGAGAACTGTATAGTAATTATTGATCCATCAATGAAAATACATAACCTATCCTATGCAGTGGTTCGCTATAAAGGTGAGGTGTATTTTCGTCAATACCTAGAAAGAGGAGATAAAAAATTCTTAGTACCATTGAATACTAGTTTTGAAGAGATTGAATTGGAAGGTGACTTTGAGGTCATAGGTTGTGTGGTACAACAAAAGCAACGCAAACAGAAAGCTTTACATTACTACCACTTAAACAAAAACAACAATGAGCTTGACTTTAGCTTGACCGGTAAAAACAAGCAGAACTAAAATGGAAAAGAGATCACACCTAGTATTTTCAATTGTAATGTCGGCATTTATGATTAGTATAATGTCTCTTGTTGTTACCTATCTTAATATTGGCTGGTCAGAACAAACTATAGATAAATGGCTTTCCAGCTTTGTTGTTGCATGGGCTATTGGTTTCCCATTGCTTTTTATCTTTGCTCCAATATTCAAAAAGGCTATAAACAAGTACCTAACTAGCAATCGATAAAGCTATCTGTAATTATGATTTCCATATAAGGTGTGCCATTCTTCCTGATTTTAGTCCATCACGCCTATATGAGAAATACTTATCTTGCTGCAGATAAGTGCACTGATCGCCACCACTAATATTGTCCATTCCGATTCCGTTTAGTATGGTCTTGGCTGCGCTATAGATGTTTAGCCGGTATCTGTCATTGTATTTAATAAATGAATTCCTGAGTGAGCTGTCCTTATTGATAAACTGCATATATACATCATCTCCCACCTCAAATGCCTCTTGCGAGATGGCAGCACCAAAATGAAACAACAATTCATCATCTTTAAAGCTCTCTACAAACGACTCGACAATTCCTTCAACAATTCCCTTCCATCCTGCATGTGCAACCCCTACCACTGTACCTCTTCTGTTGCATGCAAATATCGGTAAGCAGTCGGCAGTGAGTATAGCGCAGACCACTCCATCTCTAGAGGTAATTGATGCATCGGCATTCTCAACATTAACATTACTAGCATCTATACAGATATTAGAGTGTGTCTGATTAAGCCATCTTGGTTGAGACGGCAATTTGTATAGCTCTCTCAACAGCTTTCGATTGTGCTTTACCGATGATTCGTCATCACCTGTATGTAATCCTAAATTGAAATTACTATAGTTATTAATGCTGGCACCGCCATCAATATAGCGAACAGTTGATAAAACATTTATCTTGTCTGGAAAATTTGTTTTATACATGATCATAGACAGACAAAACCTCAAGTAGCTGCTGCAAATCTTTCGGTAATGGAGCCTCCCACGACATAAGCTCACCTGAAACCGGATGCTTAAGTGCAAGCTTTCTAGAGTGCAAAGCCTGCCGATTAAAACCTTTAAGTGCATCCTTTAATTTTTCATCTGCCTTTTTTGGGAAGCGCAACCTTCCACCATACATAGGGTCAGCAACTAATGGATGGCCAATGTGCGACATGTGTACCCTTATTTGGTGTGTCCTTCCAGTCTCTAGAACAGCCTTTACGTGAGTGTGATGAGAGAACCTGTCGATTACACGGTAATGGGTAAGTGCAATCTTGCCATTATCTACTACAGCTTGCTTTATTCTATCTTTAGGGTCTCTACCTATTGGCTCATCTATTGTACCTCCTGAAATCATGTGCCCATAAACTATGGCCGAATATTCTCTTGATACTTGGTGTTCCTGTATTTGCTCAGATAGGTATTTTTGTGCAACTTCACTACGAGCAACAACCATCAACCCAGAGGTGTTCTTGTCTAGCCTATGAACAATTCCAGCCCTATCTAAATTTTGTAAGCCGGAGTCATAATGCAGTAAAGCGTTAGCTAGGGTACCAGTCCAATTACCTGAACCAGGATGGGTAACCAAACCTGCAGGCTTATTTACAACAATTATATCTTCATCTTGATAAACAACATCAAGCTTAATGTTTTCAGCACTCCATTCCACTGAGGGCTCTTTGATGATACTCAAAGTAACAATCTCTTCACCATCTGCCTTATCTTTTGGTTTGAATGGTTTGCCCTTAATTGTTGCCATACCTGACCTAACCCAAGAGCTAATCTTAGAGCGCGAATAGTCTGGCAGCATCTCTGATAAAGCTGTATCAATGCGTTGTCCAGCAAAACGCTCAGGAATAATAATCTTTAGAACACTCATAAAGGACTATTTTACAGATAATAAAAATAACGACCTACTATGTCATTAATAAATATGTCTTAATTTACACAACAGAACTGACACTAATTTAGCTAACAGGTAGGTGGCTAACTTTAGCCAATATATGCTCAATAATACACCTAAAACCTAAATTTCATTGCTCGACACTTTGCCTACCATAGGACGGGAAGAGTTCCAAACAACCAACAGGCTACTAGTGGTCATAGCTAGAGCTGCTAACAATGGGTTTAATTGCCCAGTAAGCGCTAATGGTATAGCTATAGCGTTATACAAGAATGCCCAACTGATATTCTGTCTAATACGCCTCTTAGTACTCGAAATTAGATTAAGTGCACTCTGAACACGGTTCAAATCTTTCCCTGGAATAACTATATCTGCCGCCTCAGCAGCTAAAGCTGTTGGTACACCAAAGGCTATACCTAAATCTGCCGACGCTAAAGCTGGTGCATCATTACTGCCATCGCCAACCATTATTATATTTTCTCCATTATTTCTGAGTTGCCTAATAACGGCCTCTTTTGCCTCAGGGGTTATTCCTGTATAACACTCGTCTACATATTTTTCGTATCCGCTAGAATGCTCAGAACCTGTCAACAAGACAATCCTTTGATCTACTCGCAAAGCTTTAATAAATGTTTCCAATTCTGGACGATGTTGGTCCTGTGTAACTATTGCCCCATGAGCTTTACCTTCCCAACCTACATATGAAATAACATATTTATCGGTTTTATACTTCTCAATACTATCTTTAATGTCTGGAGTTATTTCCCACCCAAACAAATTAATTAATTCTTTACTTCCCACTACTACAGTTAGGTCTCCAATATCCGCGCTGGCGCCTTTCCCTGGATGTATTTCTAAGTTAGATAAGTCTGCCTTTGGTCCGAGCTCTGAGATTACCTTTGCAATAGGGTGCGTACATTGATGCTCTATTGCAGCAGCCTTGTCTATTGCATCTGACTCACCTATAACGTCAATAATGCTCATTTTCCCAGCAGAAAGAGTGCCGGTCTTGTCAAAAGCAATAGTAGAGTATTTATTGTTCTTCTCAAATATATCACCGCTAATGAAAATAATTTTGCTCTCTAGGGCTTTGCTTATTGTGTGAGCTATAGTCAAGGGTGTGGCTAGCCCGAAGGTGCAAGGACAGGATACAATTAGTGTGGTCATTCCTGCAAGCAATGCAAAGGTTACTTCTACGCCATTTATTAGCATTATTGCTGTTACAGTGAAGGCCAATAATAAAACTAGAGGAACAAAAATCCTAGCAATTCTATCAACTATACTGGTACTTCCAGAGGCTGAACTTTGCATACTTCTAAATATATGTGACAGATTCTCAACTTGGCTCACAATTTCATCCCCTGTAGCTATCTGAACCTCTCCCTCAACTATGGTGACCCCACCAAGAACTTTATCTCCTATAGTTCGACTTACTGGAAAAGGCTCTCCAGTAATTAATGATTCATCGATTGCGGCCTGACCTATAACAATTTCACCGTTAACTGGAACAACTTCGCCTTCCTTGATTAGCACAATATCTTGTGGCTTTAGGTCCTCAATCTGCACATTCATAGCGATACCGTTTCTAATTACATGAACTTCTGACAAGGACCAATTATTAATGATTGTATTTAGTTCGCTTGTGGCATTTATCTTTGCAGTGTGTTCAAAATATCTGCCTACACTAACCACTCCAACTATCATAGAAGAGACATCAAAATAGTAATCAATTCCCCCCATAAACATCTGTACTACACTATATCCGTAGGCTGAGAGTATAGCTATAGCAAGGAGATTATCCATGTTTAGTGTTAACGCTCTAATACCAATATATGCCCCTCGCATAATTGGCATTCCGATAGTAAATATAAGTATGCTGGTAAAGAAAAACATCACACGTGGGACAATATAAAAGTTCATGTATGCCAAAGGTTTTAATTCCTCCATAGAAACTAGACCCAAATCAAGAGGGTAGAAGAATGCAATATTGAGCATCATGACTATTCCAGCAAGAGTAGCTGCAATAATGGTTTTTAATAGTGACCTATCGCTCTCGATACTTCTTTCAAAATTTTGATCTTTGTAGGAATACGCTTTGTATCCAGCAAAACTTAATTTGCCTACCAGGTCAGACTCTTTAATAAGCTTTGGCTTGTAAATTACTCTCGCACTTGATGTGGCATAATTTGTTGAGACATATGAAATACCCTCAACCATCTCAGCAAGCTTCTTTATTAAAACCTCACAGGAAGAGCAATGCATTCCATCAATTTTTAAGTAAGTCTCCATCTCGTCGCTCTTTGGCTTGACAGGACGATACTGTTTGGTTTGGTTTGAATTTTCAAGAATTTGTGGACCGAATGTATTAAATACACTTAGGCAGCCATGACAACAGAAAACATTGCCGTTATCAGTTATCGGCCTTAAATGGATTGGCAGGTCACAAAGTTTACAATTATTATTCATCAATAAATACAGATTTCATGTCAATAAATTTAATGATAAACATATATTGATTTTATAAACCAATAATTAAAAACAAAATCAAGGTTTTATGACTAAAGAAAAAACGAGGACTTTATATTAGCCAACAAAAAACCTAACCTCATATTAATATGAGGTTAGGAAAGGGGAACACATTTTAAAACTAAAATTCTAGCGCTTTAGAATTTCTTAAGCTAGCGAAATATAAATAGAAGGAATATATTAGGATTGTACCGAAAACTCCCAATAAGGCTCCATATATAAGCCAATCTCCCTCCCAATTAGCATTTCTACGAGGCATACCTGAAGCACCTGCGGCAAGAAAAGTATAAAACAAACCGACAAATGATAAAAAGAAATACTTTATACACTTTCTAGCTGTACTATCATCGATTGTACGATTCGTCATTAATGGGTAATGGTAATAAAGCATACCCATCCACAACATACTAATTGCAATAAGAACTGACATCGCATGGCCACCTGCCCATACCGTTCCATGTAACTTAAAGTTCCAAGCAACATTACTAATAACAATAGCAGTTACACCATCAAGGATATACATTACAAAGCCTCCCAGAATCAGAAACACTGCAGGAGTTGCAACTAAACCATGCTTCCAGATAGTTGCAAGTATAGTAAAAATTGTAAGTGCACCACCGATTGCTGTACCGTAACTCATTATATTGCCGTGATAAGCAAAAGTAGATGGTAGGGCTGGATACATAGTAAAAAAGTGATGGAAAAATGAAGTAAGCGAGGTTACTAGAAGTATCCACAAAGCAAGATTAGCAATCTTGTCACTATACAGTCTTCTAGATCCATCTGCTGTACACAACGGTAAAGTTGCGTATACAGCACCAATAATCATAATTGCCATTGCCTCCATTAAGTTATGAGCAAAAATATAAAATATAAACTCAAAAACAACTGGCGTAGCTGCCCATGCAATCCATTCCGCCGGTATTATGCCGTATAGGTACAACAATATAGGGCTTGCTATTGACAGAAGTGGGATACCCGTTACCAGAAGAACAAGAACTCCCATAACCATTCCTATCATTCCAGGGTCCTTCATTGATCTCTCAGCTAACTGAAGCTCTTCTTGCTTTTTCTCAAAGAAAGACATTCTTAGTATCTTTATTGGATATGTCAATATCATCGAAATAAGTACAAACGCTATTCCGGTGAAACCTAGTACTAGAGCTGACATGCTCCACTGACCAGTCATAACTCCTACAACAGGTAATGGGAACATTACAGTGTAGGTAACATGAAATCCCATAAGCACCGCAACAGTTAGCAACAAGGCACCAACATTCATTAGTATGTAAGTAAGAGCAACTAATATTCCATCTGCTCTTTTACCTAAACAAGCGCCAGCCCTGTGTAGACTCATAGCCACCATCAGCTGAAAAGCAAATGGGAAAGCCATTGCTGCGCCATGTAAAGTGATATTTTGATAGTACCAATGAGAACCAAGATCAAAAAGTTGTATTGCAGGCATAGACAAACCAAGAATTGCTGCTATAGATAGCCACACAAAACTCGTCATCGCCATAAGTGCAGGCCAAGAGTTGACAGGGTTTAGTTCATTTTCTTGAATTTGAAACATGCGCCCAAAAAACGGCGCTCTTTGTATTAATGTATTTGCTACAGACATTTTTTGTCCCTCCTTTTATTTTTCTGCTACGGTTATGACACTTCTCATACCGTGGTGATTTACACCGCAATATTCAAGACACCTAACCATATAAATACCTGGCTTATCAAATGTGTGCACTAAAGCACTAGCAGTCTCCAGTCCAGGCATTAACATCATTGTAAATAACAGCTCTCCATCCGGGTGATATAGGGCGAAACTGTGCATTGTATCTTCGCTCTTGGCTATGAATCTAACCGTATCACCCACTTGGAAATTTCTTTCACTCATATCGAACTTCCAAGATGTAGCAGAAATGTCGACATCTTTAACGTTTGCCATTTTAGTATTCGCCTCTACAACTGTTGGCATATATTTAACACTTGCAAAATTGACTACAAAAAACGCAATCAAAACTATGGCTATCCATAAGTACCTTGTACTTGTATATTTTTCTGCTGGAGTTTCTGCAGGGGTGTTGTCAACAAAAGCTTTTTTGTTAACAATACTAAAAAATATAATAAGGAAAGGTATTTGCATTAGTAATGTAACTACTAAAGCCCCCCAGCCAGTATAAATAAAATCAACCATTTTTACTCCTCCTTTTTTTTATTATTAATAAACTACAGAATTTAGTTTTTATATCTTTTCAAACTTGAACTAGTTCTGTAATTTTTTACCTTCTTTCAAATACTCAGAATGAAAATTTATATGTTCTCCAATAAATGTTGATATAAAGTGGTAGCTATGGTCATAACCATCATGCAACCTTAAGTTTAATTCAGTCTCACTTTCCTTGCATGCCTTCTCAAATTTGTTAGGATATAACTGAGTGTCTATAAATTCATCGTTACTGCCTTGGTCTATAAACAAAGGCATAGATGAGTTTTCTCTAACCAAATATGTTGCATCATACTGCTCCCACAAATCTTTATCAGGGCCTAAATAAGTATTAAAACAATCCTTACCCCAAGGACTTGTAGATGGATTATATATTGGAGCAAAAGCTGACACGGATTTATAATGTTGAGGGTTTCTTAGTGCGCAAACAAGCGCTCCATGGCCTCCCATAGAGTGGCCAAATATTGATTTATTATTTTTAATGATAGGAAAAAAATCTTCGATAAGTTGTGGTAATTCTTCGACAATGTAATCATACATTTGGTAATTATCACTCCATGTCGTGGTAGTGGCATTGACATAAAAGCCTGCCCCCTGTCCTAAGTCATACCTATCAGGATAGTCAGGCACATTATCACCCCTAGGAGATGTGTCAGGAATAACAAGGGCTACACCGTTCTCAGATGCATACCTTTGGGCACCAGCCTTGGTTCTAAAATTATCGTCGGTACAAGTGAGTCCAGATAGCCAATAAATAGATGGCACACTTTTTTGCTCTGCTTGGGGAGGCAGATAAATTGAGAAAGTCATATCACAATTACAGCAATAAGATTTGTGCTTATAGCGTCTCAAATAACCTCCAAACTCCTTAACATTTTCAATCTCTTCCATGTTATTAGAATATTATTACAGACCTAATGCTTTCCCCAGAATGCATCAAATCAAAGGCCTTGTTAATATCTTCCAGTCCCATAGTGTGGGTCACCATAGAATCTAAAATTAGTTCACCCTTCATATATCTGTCCACATACCCTGGTAGTTCGGTTCGCCCCTTTACACCACCAAATGCTGAACCCTTCCAAGTCCTTCCGGTTACCAGTTGAAAAGGTCTTGTAGAAATCTCCTGTCCTGCTCCAGCAACACCGATAATTGTTGAGACTCCCCACCCCACATGACAGCACTCAAGTGCTTCTCTCATTAGGTGCACGTTACCAACGCACTCAAAAGAATAATCAACACCACCACTTGTCATTTCTACGATGGCTTCTGTTGTAGATACACTCAATTTATTTGGGTTAATAAAGTCTGTCGCACCTAGACTCTTAGCCATGGTGAATTTATCATCATTGATGTCGACACAAATAATTCTTTTGGCTTTAGACATTACAGCCCCCTGAACTACAGATAGGCCAATACCGCCCAACCCAAAGACTGCTACAGTTGACCCCGCCTCAACTTTAGCGGTATTCATTACAGCGCCAATCCCTGTTGTAATTCCACAACCCAACAAGCACACCTTATCCAAGGGTGCTTTTTTATTTATCTTAGCCAGTGCAATCTCTGGG
>FUWD013170786.1_pt1 | contig 10370 bp, 11 predicted proteins | sample 1063281 | NCBI WGS metagenome assembly FUWD01 (sample SAMEA79048168, study PRJEB19326) | metagenome | biome: marine
GCATACGAAGCCCATAACCCTCTTCAGGCTCAACCAGATACATCCATTTTGTCACCCTTGCTAGCGCCTTCAAGCGCTGACTCAAGGCCAGGAATAATGTTGCCATGCCCCTGTAAAAAGTCTAGAGTCTCTTTGCCTTCAGATGAATCAATAACATCACCAGCATCATTCTTAAGAGTGTAGTGCATTGAAACAACTTTATCCTTACTCACTTTCATATTTTCTCCAAAATTAAACAAAAAAAAGACTTTCCGTTTTGGAAAGTCTCATTCAATCTTATGTCACAGTGTGAAACTTAAATGTATTTTACCATAGGCTCAAACTTTTACAGTGTGAGGATTGAATGGCATTAATCGATTAACTCCTCCATTGCACTGTCGATGTCAGGATAATCAAAAACAAAGCCATCTCGGATTAATCTTTGCGGAATTACGGATGCACTTAAGGTTAGTACTTGAGAACCTTTTCCAAGAAGGATTTTAAGTTGCCATTCCCAGACAGGAATCAAAAAAGGTCTTTTTAATGCCTTTGCAAGGGACTTTCCAAAGACTTTTTGGGGAACTGGCTGAGGTGATGTCACATTATAAATCCCTTTGCTTTGCGGGTTATTTATAAGAAAATGAAAGGCTTTAACGAGATCATCAATGTGTATCCAAGAAAAACATTGATTTCCACTCATAATTGGACCACCTAAACCGAAATAATAGGGCCAATATAGTTTCGCTAATGCGCCGCCGCTTCTGGAAAGAACAACACCAAACCTTAAAATAGTGACATCGTCCGAAATAGATTTTGCAGCGCTCTCAACTGCAATATTAAGATCAGTCAGATAGCCCTTACCTTTTAAATCCTCTTCTGTCTTTGGGTCATTACAGTCAGATTCAGCATAAAAACTAATCCCTGAAGAGCAAATCACTTTGGGCTTCTTAGTAACGAGTTTGATCGCATCAGAGAGCATCTGGTTTGTATTGACTCTGCTTTGCCACATTTCATTGATGATTTTTTGACTCCACCTCTTTGAAATAGTGGAGCCTGCAAGCTGAATCACGTAGTCACTGCCATCAATAATCGAAGATAAATAGTCGATGGACTTAAAGGCAGTTCTATTAAAGACTCCTACTTGGTGATTTTTTGAAAAACTTTTTTGAAGTGCGCTGCCAATTAACCCAGTTCCCCCAAGAATAACAATTTTCATACTAGTTGTTCCAGCCTGATGTGTTGTCTAGGACTAGCTGAGTCAAGAATTCAATATGATCCGGTCTGTCATTCAGTGCAGGGATATAGCCAAACTTTTCTCCACCTGAACTCATAAAGTAATCCTTGTTTTCTCCGCTGATTTCTTCGATCGTCTCTAAACAGTCTGCTGAGAATCCTGGGCAAATAACTTGAACATTTTTTATACCTTTACTCGGAAGCGACTTCAGTGTTTGGTCGGTGTACTCTTTCATCCATTCAGCAACGCCTAATCTAGATTGAAATGACATTTGGTATTCAGTTGGCTTCAAATCAAGCTTTTGTGCTAAACGAAAGGTCGTTTTACAGCACTGGCAAGGATAGATGTCTCCTTTATCGAAATACCTTTTAGGAATGCCGTGATAAGACATAAGCAGAAAATCAGGCTTGCCGTGAGCTTTTTGATACTCCTTGACGCTATTAGCGAGCGCATCAATATATTTGTCTTCCTCGTTGTAGCTACTAATAAACCTTAAATCAGGAACATTTCTCCAGGTTAACAACTCTTTCGCAACGGCATCAAATACGGAGCCTGTTGAAGAGGCAGCGTATTGAGGGTAAAGAGGCAGTACAATAATTTTTCTGCAGCCCTTAGATTCAAGCTCTTCAAGAGCAGAACCCATGGATGGGTTGCCGTAACACATGCCCAATGAGACTTCAAACTGACCTGGCGCACTTTTTTCAAGTTGCTTTGCAATCTCTGCTTTTTGAAGCTTTGCAATAGATAAGAGCGGAGAGCCCTCTCCATGAGTATTCCAGACAGTTTGGTAGGCTTTGGCTGATTTTTTAGGTCTCAAGTTAAGGATGACAGCATTCAAGATAATTTTCCAAACCCATCTTGGAGGTGGCGGCTCTATGACTCTAGTGTCTGCAAGAAACTGCCTAAGAAATGGCTTGACTGCCTTTTTAGTAGGCGCGTCAGGTGTTCCTAAATTGGATAAAAGCACTCCAATCTTGTTGTCACCAACCGACTCATGAATTGACGAACTTTGGTACAAAAGCATGCCTCTAATTTATTTTTTCAAGGTGATAAGATACCCTAAAATAACGAATTAATTGATTTAACGCATTATCAAGGATGACATGAATATATTACTGTTAGTTGCTCACGGAAGCAAAAGAGAGGAGTCAAACCTTGAAGTTAAAGCCTTATCAAAGAAGATGATCAAATTCAACACCAATCACTTTGATGAAATAATGCCAGCCTTTTTAGAGTTTGCCTCTCCTTCCATTCCAGACGCCATAAAAAAGTGTAGCGAATTAGGCGCCACTCAGGTTACTGTTTTGCCTTACTTTCTCTCTGCAGGAGTCCACATCAACAGAGATATTCCTGGCGAAGTTAAGATTGCTTCTGAGAATTTTCCAGACCTTCAAATTACAATATCCAACTATTTTGGAGCGAGGAATGAAATTGCAGAGCTCCTGATGAAGACTGCGCTGGATAAATGAGAGCAATTAAATCTTAAAGCCCTTTTGAATCCAGTGATTATTTATTTGATAAACGGTGCCGATAAGCCCCATGTTTTTCTTTTTTGATAGATAAACAGGCACGTCCTGAAGAACTGGCTGAAGTCTGCCTTTACTCTCAAAGCTCTTCTGAAAATCACTGGCTACAAATATATCTAAAAAGTTTTTAACCAGGTCACTCGTTATATACACGCCGCCTAATGCCCCAACTGTGAGGGCCATACTTCCAGCTACAGAGCCAAAGATTTTACAAAACATCTGGACAGTTTCATCTGCCAAGGGGTCATAATCTCCATTAACTGCTGCTGCAGTTATTTCTGAAGGAGATTGGTACACCATTTCTTTACCGTTAATTTGACAAAGCGCCTCATACAGATTCATAATGCCTGGTCCCGAGAGAATTCTTTCAACAGCGACATGACCAAATTTTTTGGTCAATATTGTTAAAATTTCAAACTCAAGACTGGTATTAGGAGCAAAATCTGAGTGACCACCCTCTCCAGCGATTGGGAGCCAGCCTGAAGGCGACATAATTAATCCGCAAACGCCTAACCCAGTTCCTGGACCAATAACTAACCTTAGCTTCTCTGGTTCAACAACCCCTTGATTAATCACAACAACATCATCATCTCCAAGCGTTGTTGTTGCAAACGCTTGTGCTGTAAAGTCATTAATCCATTCAACGGTAACCCCTTTAAGAGCTTTGTTAACATCCTGCTTGCTGATAAGCCAATGATTATTGGCAAGCTTAAATACGTCCAAGTGTACCGTTCCTGCTGTCGCAAAACAGGCTGCTTGAATCTCTATATCTGGATAATCGGAAAGATAAAAAAGGATTGCGCTTTGAATGTTTTCAAAGTCTGAACATTTTAGACTTTGTATGTTTTCCATCTCAGAAGAGCCCGGTGAAACAAGAGCAAACCTTGCATTTGTAGCGCCAATATCTCCTACCAGGTTGTAAATTGAATTATTAATGATTTCTATCTCCATCAAAAATGCACACCATATAGAGGTCTACCTCTCCAGTGTTGTGAACGCGATGAAAGACACCGTCCTCGATTAGAACCATTTCACCGCCTGTAATATCAAATTCATCATCATCGAGCTGCATTCTTCCAGTGCCACTCATAATCATATATACCTCCTCCTTACCAGGATGAGAGTGTCCTCGTGTTGACTTGCCAGGGTGCAGCGTAGTCGAGCTGACAACAAGGTTTTTGAGAGAGGTGTTATCTTTAAGCAAATAGGTTTCATTGTCTTTGACAACTTCACCGTCAATATTATTTATTTTCATAAGTTTCTTCTATAATTTTATATATCAAAAAAATAATATTATCCCTTGCTTTTAAAAAAACAATCAAGTCTTTAGGTTAATATAGCAATCAGTTACTCTAAGGACTCCAAAAGATATCAAGCCCATGCTCTAGAAAAGCATAGATTGGCATTTTGCTAGAATCACTTATGTTCATCGCCTCTTCAAGAGTATGGAGCTTACTAGACCCATTAAGATGGAGAAAAACTTTCTTAGCATCGATAATGGATTTTGCAGTCAGACTAATCCGTTCATAGGGGGCAGTTTTAGGTTTAGTTGCAACCAGAAGGCTTTTTGTTTTTATATCCATCCCTTTTGAAAGTTCTTCAGAGCAAGGGAATAGTGATGCTGTATGACCATCCGCGCCCATCCCTAAAATGACTATATCAAAAGGCATTGTGAAACTTTTAAGCGCTTCTTCGCTCAATGGAATCCCTTCTTTTGCAGTTTTAGCATCATTTTTAAGAGGCACAAAATTAACTTTTACTGCTTTATTCTTAATGAAGTGGGTGTTAACTAATAACTCATTACTATCCTCATTGTTGGAATCAACCCAACGGTCATCAACCAGAGTTAAGTCAACTTTAGACCAATCTAGATTGAGAAGAGATAATTCTTCAAATAAAAGTTTAGGAGTGCTCCCACCAGAAACCGCCATACTGGCGCGACCTCTCTTTTTGATGGCCTCCTTTAAAATTTCGTTAATGTTTTGACTGAGATCAACCGCCAAAGACTCACCGCTGTTGGTACTATAAAAACCAACATGGTCAGGAAGATAATATGTTTTACCCCTCATGCCAACTATGTCCATAACTTGAAATGAGATCATTGCTCTTGATTGGACCATTACTTCCAACACTATAATAACAAAGCTCTTGATTTGATTGATTGAAAGCCTCTAAGGCATCGTCACACCATTTCCATGCAAGCTCAACCTCTTCCCTACATAGGAATAGGCTTTGATTGCCATTCAAAATATCCATCAATAGGCTTTGGTATCCGCTCGGTATGTTAAGTAGTTTTTGTGTTTTAATAAAATCTAGACTCATAGGGTCTGATCGCACCGTTGAATGCTTGTCGACGCCATGAGGTTTTGTAAAAACCTGAAGTGATATGCCTTCTGTTGGATGAAGGCTTATAATTAAAGTATTACCCTCCAAACTCTCTTTACTCTCATTAAAGATATAGTGCCCATCAGACTTGAAGTGAATCACAATTTGAGTTGTTTTTGATGCCATCCTTTTACCAGTCCTTAAGTAAAAAGGTACTCCCAGCCATCGCCAGTTTTTTATCTCAGTCTTAATAGCCACAAAAGTCTCAGTTTGACTCTCTGGTTTTGCCCCATCCTCATTAATATAGCCGGGCTTTTGAATGCCATCAATTTCACCGTCGGAATATTGAGCCGAAACATAGTTAGATGGGATACTCTCTTTATCAAGAGGCTTTAACGCCTCTAGAACTTTTACCTTCTCTGATCGGATACTTTGATCATCAAGCCTGTTTGGCGGCTCCATTGCAATCAAACAAAGCAGCTGAAGAAGATGACTTTGAACCATGTCTCTTAACTGACCCATTCCATCGAAATAACCCCAGCGATCTTCAATTCCTACTGACTCTGCTGCTGTTATCTCAACATACTCAATACCTTTACTGTTCCACTGGCTTGAAAATAGAGAGTTTGCAAATCTTAAAGTAATTAGGTTTTGAACCGTTTCTTTTCCTAGATAATGATCAATACGATAAATTTGCGATTCATCAAAATGCTTTGTCAGTTTCTCATTAATTTCTTGAGAAGATTTAAGGTCATACCCAACAGGCTTTTCAACAACGATTCTTGAGTGAGAAGAGATTAATTTGGCACTTTTAAGGCCGTCGCATACGTTTTCAAAAAGACTTGGAGAAATAGCCAGATAGTAGGCGGCAGGCTTCTCCCAATCCATGATTTTTGCACTTAAATCAGAATAACTTTCTTCTTTTGAAAGATCACAAGCACAATAATAAAAGCGCTCCAGCAAGCGCGAAACTACCTCAGAATTAAGATATTCTTTGGAGACGAAAGTATCAAGCGCCTCTCTTACTTTATCTTTTAATTCAGCGTCAGAAGCAACCCGTCTTCCAACACCCAGTATTTTTAATGAGTCACTAAGCCTGTTATCCCTTTCAAGATAATACCAAGCTGGTATAAGTTTACGAATAGACAAGTCACCAAAGACTCCAAAAAGGACAAAACTATCAATTTTTATTAAAGATTCTGACACAATATCACTACCCTTAAATTCTAATTATTATCCTGAATCCATTCAGTATGGAAAAACTCGCCCTTATTTCCGTCAACTCGTTCGTATGTATGTGCACCAAAATAATCTCTTTGCGCCTGAAGAAGGTTTGCAGGTAAGCGATCATTTCTGTAGCCATCAAAATAGGATAGAGATGAGGTCATTGCTGGAACAGGGACCCCGTTAGCAATGGCAATAGATACTATTCTTCGCCATCCATCCTGAGATTGATTAATTTTGTCCTTAAAGAATGGGTCAAGCAATAAATTCTTAAGACTAGAATTGTTGTCATAAGCGTCTTTTATCTTGGTCAAAAATGCAGACCTAATAATACAACCACCTCTCCACATCAGCGCAATTGCGCCATAATTCAAATTCCAATTAAACTCTTTAGCCGCATCTGCAAGAAGTGTATAACCCTGAGCATAGGAAACTATTTTTGAGGCATATAGAGCGTCATGAATGTCATCTAAAGCCTTTGCTTTGTCACCAGTAAAATTAATACTAGGCCCACTTAACTGCTTTGAAGCTTCCACTCGCTCGTCTTTAATTGACGACAAGTATCTTGAGAACACAGCCTCACCAATGAGTGTTAAGGGTGATCCCAAATCTAATGCAACTGAGGCGGTCCATTTACCCGTCCCTTTTTGGCCAGCTGTATCAAGAATGTTGTCAACTAAATAACTGCCATCCTTTTCTTTAAATTTAAGAATGTCCGCTGTGATTTCGATGAGATAACTGTTAAGCTCTCCCTCATTCCATTCTTTAAAGGTTTTGTGCATTTCATCATTAGACATTCCTAAAACATCTTTCATAACCTGATAGGCCTCACAAATGAGCTGCATATCACCATACTCAATACCGTTATGTACCATTTTTACAAAGTGCCCCGAGCCGCCTTCACCAATCCACTCACAACAAGGCTCGTTATCGCCTACTTTTGCAGATATTTTTTTAAATATATTTTTGACTTCAGGCCAGGCAGATCTAGAGCCTCCAGGCATGATTGAAGGACCCTTTAGGGCACCCTCCTCGCCGCCTGATACTCCGGCACCTACGAACTTGAAACCTATAGACTCAAGCTCCTCAGTTCTTCTTGATGTATCTGGATAGTGAGAGTTCCCTCCATCAATAATAATGTCGCCCTGATTGAGGAGAGGAATTAACTTTTGAATGTAGTCATCAACCACAGAACCGGCAACGACCATGAGCATTATTTTCCTAGGCTTTTTAATAGAGTTAACAAACTCATTTAGATTTTCAAACCCAATAATCTTATTATTTGTGATCTATTATTAACTAAATTATCTATTTGCGGCGTAGTTCGATTATGAACAGCCACAGTAAAACCATTGCTCTCCATATTTAAGGCTAGACTTGAACCCATTACTCCTAGGCCAATCAAGCCAATATCTGCATTGATATTCTTCATAATTTACAACAACAATATTGCTACTATTAAGCTAAAAACGAAATAAAGTTTAAACTAAAGATTTTTTTATAATGTGTCAAAATGTTGCAAAGTGTGTTGCTAAAACAAAATGAAAATAACTAAAAGCCTACAAAAGACCTTTTTTACGAGCATTTAAAAATTCTTGAAACTTTATAGCGCTTCGTTTAAGAGTTCTCTCTTGAGTTTCATAGTCCACATAAACAATTCCAAATCTCATCTTGTAGCCTTCAGCCCATTCAAAATTATCCATCAAACTCCAAGCAAAGTATCCTCTTACATCAACACCCATTTTAATGGCTTCGTGAACCATTAATAGATGGTTTTGATAATAACGATAACGCTGCTCATCATCTACAACACCGTCAACCACATGGTCATCAACAGCTGCGCCATTCTCTGTGATGTAGACAGGCGGAAGCTTGTAAATTCTATGCAAGTCAGTCAATAGCTTCAAAAGAGCTTCAGGATGAACCTCCCAGCCAATGTGAGTGCGCTCGACATCTTGTAAATCAACACTTAAATAGTGACTTTCTTTTTGATTCATGAGCTTTTGGAGTTGCTCTGCCTTGGTTTCATCTTCTAAAACATCATCTGACTCAAGGATTCGAATTTCAGCGCGCTCAAGTTTTTTCAAAATAGTATCTGAAACTTTTCCCTGTCTTCCATTTGTCACCATGCTTCTGGAGTAAAAATTGACCCCCAGAAAGTCAATTTTCTCGCTAATGATAGCCATATCATTGACTTCAATTGTAGGCATATAATCAATAAAATGCTGATAAACCGACTCAGGATATTTACCCTCCATAATAGGCTTTATAAACCAGTGAGTATGCTCATCATCAGCAAATTTCGCAGCCTCTATCGAAGACTCATCAACTGGATAATTAGGTGTAAAGTTTAAAACGATTCCGTGTTTTGATTTTTTGGCATTTTTTCTTAGGATTGGCATAGCCATACCGTGTGCAAGCAGCAAGTTATGGCAAGCCAAAAAACCAGAAGCCTCATCAGCAATCCCAGGGGCATGAATTCCATATCGATAACCGTGAAATGCGCTACACCATGGCTCATTCAGGGTTACATAAAAACTAATCCTATCTCCAAAGTATTGACTGACTACGTCAGCATACTCAACAAATTTAAAGGATGTTTCACGATTTAACCAGCCACCCTTGTCTTCAAGATATTGAGGCAAATCCCAGTGATAGAGAGTCGCCATGACTGTGATATTTTTTTTCTCAAGAGCAGTGATTAATCTGTCATAAAAATCTAACCCCTTCTGATTAACGCTTCCATCCTCTTTAATGATTCTTGGCCAGGCAATAGATAGTCGATAGGCATCAACATTGAGAGAAGAAATTAATTCGACATCTTGCTCATATAAGTTATAGTGATTGCAAGCTACATCACCATTATGCTGCTTATAAACCATTCCAGGTGTCGCGCAAAAAGTATCCCATATTGATTCGCAGCGCTCATCAACACCAGTAGCTCCTTCGATTTGATAGGATGCCGTAGCGACTCCAAAAATAAATTCTGGATTATTAAGTTTTGAGTCTTTTGGAAATTTGTACATTATTTAAATACCCATATTTGTTAAAGTCTATCTTCACTATCCAAATCAAAAATAGATGAGTGAATTGGATCAAAGCCCACTAATACAGAGTCACCACTATTCATAGTCGTGGTGCCATCAACAATAAAGTGAAACTCCTGTCCACCAATCTTTGACCATACCAAAGTATCGGCGCCCATTGGTTCAACAACTTCAGCTTCCAAACTAAATTTGACTGGCATTTTTTTAGCCTCATCTCCAACCACAACACTTTCAGGGCGAATACCCAGCCAAATTTGCCTCTCTTCTTTAATGTTCTCTTTGAATTTATAATTACTTAGATCCGGTGATTCACACCAACCACCTTCCAGTTTAAAGACAGGTTGCTTATTAAGCACTATTGTGCCTTTCAAAAAATTCATGCTAGGAGACCCTATAAATTCAGCTACATATTTGTTTACTGGAAAATTGTAAATTGTTTTAGGTTTGTCTAGCTGAAGAATCAAACCGTCTCTCATGATTGCAATTCGATTCGCTAGCGTCATTGCTTCAATTTGATCATGAGTTACATAGATCATCGTATTATCGAGCTTTTGATGAAGTCTTTTAATTTCAACTCTGAGTTCAGTACGTAATTTGGCATCTAGATTAGATAGCGGTTCATCAAACAAAAAAACCTCAACATCCCTGACAAGAGCCCTTCCAATAGCGACTCTTTGGCGCTGACCACCAGATAGCGCAGCAGGCTTTCGATCTAAAAGGTCTTCAATCTGAAGGATTTCTGAAGCATTGTTGACGCGCACTTCAATTTCTTCTTTGGAAAGCTTCGCATTTTTAAGACTAAATGAAAGGTTTCCTTTGACTGACATTTGAGGGTAGAGAGCGTACGACTGAAACACCATTCCAATTCCCCTCTCGGATGGTTCATACCAAGTAACATTTTGATCATTTATAAATATTTGACCATCATTAATTTCCAAAAGTCCGGCAATACAATTCAGCAAAGTTGACTTTCCACAACCTGAGGCACCTAGGAGGACTAAAAACTCTCCTTTTTCTACCGAAAGATTTAAATCT
>FUWD013186437.1_pt1 | contig 10353 bp, 10 predicted proteins | sample 1063281 | NCBI WGS metagenome assembly FUWD01 (sample SAMEA79048168, study PRJEB19326) | metagenome | biome: marine
GCCAATATCTACACCATATTTGATGACTGTATCATCTTCATTAAGATCCTTAATTGCAAGTTTATGACCAATAGGAATATCTTGATTGATCTTAATGTCGATTAGGACATCTTGATCCATTATCCATCCCGTTAGGGTGTCATTTGCTTTGAGACCTTCAACTGTAACAACGCCGACGGAATCGTCTTCGTCATGAACTATAAATTGAATCATGCCTACTCCTTACTAGATAATAAAAAATCTGTGATTAAATTCTGAATTAAAATTTAATGAGAAGTATATTATATCATATATATGAATTTTTTTTCATTGAGATAGCGAAAAAAATTATAAATTATCGATATAAAATTTGTTTTATTTTAGAAATATGAAGGGGTAACGTTAGAAATAATAGAATTCAATTAATTAAATAATGATTTTATCAGTAGAGGTCAAAATGGATTGACCAGCTAATTTTTTTTAGGAGTATACTAGCGATTTACTAAAGGGGAGTAGCAAGATCTTAATTTATCTCATTCTAGTTTTGAGATTTCAAAAAGATTATTTCAAATTTTTTCTTTAAAGCGGGATTTTTTATATACCTTTTAGTTCTTTAAATATTAATTAGGAGATATAGAATGATAAGAAACAAACTTATACTCATGGTAATGGCAGCAACGCTTGTTTTTACAGGCTCTAGCTCAATTGCTGCGGAGGAAAAAGTTATCAAGTGGAAACTGGCGATGACTTGGCCAGCTGGCTTACCGCCTTTCGCATGGACTGTTGAACGTTTTGCTTCAAATGTAGAGGAAATGAGTGGTGGTCGAATGACAATTCGTGTTGATGATAAGAATAAACACAAGGCTGCTCTAGGCATACTTGATATGGTCGAAGCTGGTCAATACGAGATGGGTCATTCAGCATCTTATTACTGGAAAGGTAAAGACATTAATACTATGCCATTTACAACCATGCCTTTCGGCATGACAACTTCTGAACAAGATGCTTGGTACTACTATGGTGGTGGTGAAGCACTTGCAAAAGAAGTATTTGACAAACATGGGGTTATTCAATTTCAAGGTGGCAGTACTGGTAATCAGATGGGCGGATGGTTTCGTAAAGAAATCAATTCTGTTGATGACCTGAAAGGTCTAAAGATGCGAATTCCTGGGTTTGCTGGAGAAGTTATGGCTGAACTTGGTGTTGCGGTAACTAACCTGCCTGCGGGTGAGTTATATACTGCGCTAGAACGAGGAACTATTGATGCGCTAGAGTGGGTTGGTCCAGGTATGGATATTAATATGGGCTTTCATAAGGTTGCACCCTATTATTACACTGGCTGGCATGAGCCTGCAACTGACTTGCAGTTCTTAATTAACCAAGACGCATGGAATGAATTACCAGCTGACTTACAGGCTATTGTTGAGGTGGCTATTGTTGACTCCAAGGCACGTATGTATTGGGAAAACTACGCCATGAGCGCGGAAGCTTGGTCTAAGATGGGAGTAGATTACCCTAACATTAAAGTTAAGTCATTCCCGCCAGAAGTGATTGCTGAGATGAAGGCTGTAAATGCTCGACTCATAGCAGAAACTTCAGCTAAGGATCCACTGTTCAAAAAGATCATTGATTCTCAAACAGAATTTATGTCAAAGGCTAGAGAGTGGACAAAGATGTCAGATTATTTGTATCTGCAAGACAATATCGAATAATTTAAATCTTATGTGTTTTATAATGCCCGCAGTAAAAGCGGGCATTTTTTTATTTTAAAAGGTTTTTTCTATGCTTTGGATTGAATTATTTTGCGATAAATGCGCTAAATATATAGGTGTGATTATTTCATTCCTACTTATTTTGATGATGATCAACGTCGCTTTTGATGCACTAAATCGCTACATAATGAACTCTAACTCTGTTGCCCTACAGGAGATGGAGTGGCATTTGTTCTCTGTGATTATTTTGCTGGGCCTTTCCTATACTCTCAGCGAAGAGGCGCATGTCCGGGTTGATATTTTATATGCAGGTTTTAGTAAAAAAAAGAAGGCAATTGTCAATATGATTGGCGTTATTCTTTTTGTTCTCCCTCTTAGTTTATTGATTGCATATGGTTCGCTCGGTTTTGTTGAAAAATCATTTGTGTTTATGGAACAGAGTGGTGATCCAGGCGGCCTTCCCTATCGATATATTATTAAAGCATTAATACCAACATCATTTGTTATCTTGATTATTATGTCAATAGGTTATTTTGCTCGCAACTATAACCTTCTAAAGAGGCTTAATTCAGGGTCTGAGTCATGATAGGCTTAATAATGTTTTTTACTGGACTAGCGATGCTGTTTATAGGCTTCCCAGTTGCATTTACTTTTGGCGCCGTTTCGGTATTTTTTGGTATGGCTGCTGGAATTATCGAGGCCTTTGGTGATGGTGAGTTGTTTGTTGATGGAATAGATAACGGTTTAATGATGTTTGCAATGATGCCTCATCGAATTTGGAGCATTATGACCAATACTATCTTAATGGCAATCCCTTTATTTATTCTCATGGGCCTAATTCTCCAAAAAACAAAACTAGCTGAACGATTATTAGAATCAATGGGTTTTTTGTTTGGAAAAATACGAGGCGGACTAGCTATCAGTACGGTACTCGTTGGATCTTTATTGGCGGCCTCAACAGGCGTAGTTGGTGCGAGTGTAGTAGCCATGGGAGTCATTTCCTTACCAGTAATGCTGAAATATAACTATTCAAAAAATTTATCTACTGGAACAATTTGCGCAGCAGGCACTTTAGGCCAAATTATTCCGCCATCCATTGTTCTTATTATTTTAGGTGATGTATTTAATGTTCCTGTAGGCGATTTATTTAAAGCTGCACTTTTTCCTGGGTTAGTTCTAGTTGCAGCCTATGTTGTTTACATTCTAATTATTTGTTATATAAAGCCTGACATAGCGCCTTCAATTAATCTCAAAGCTCAGGAAGGAGAGAGTAAAAAGAGCCAAGTTTGGTCAGCTTTATTTTCAATTATTCCTCCACTATCCCTCATTATTATTGTTCTTGGCTCTATATTTGCAGGAATTGCAACTCCTACTGAATCATCTGCTATTGGCTGTGTTGGTGCAGTAATACTATCACTCTTATACAGAAAGTTTTCCTTTTCAATGTTAATGGAGTCAGCTAAAGAGACGGTCAAAATAACCGCAATGGTTTTTGGTATTTTGATTGGTGCTACCGCATTTTCTATGGTTTTTACCTATACCGGTGGAGATATGTTGATAGAGGAGTTTATGCTCAGCTTGCCTGGAGATAAATGGGGTTTTGTTATCATGGCAATGTTAGCCATCATGGTCTTAGGGTTTTTTATAGACTTTGTAGAGATTTCTTATATTATCGTTCCTATCCTGGTTCCAATTTCTGAGGTTTTAGGTATTAACCCAATCTGGTTTGCAATTCTTATCGCAATGAATTTACAGACTTCGTTTTTAACTCCGCCTTTTGGGTTTAGCTTGTTCTATTTAAAAGGAGTTGCACCAAGTAGTATTAAAACGACAGACATTTATAAAGGTGTTGTTCCATTTATCATGATACAAATTCTTGTGCTAGCTTCAATCGTCTTTTATCCAGAGTGGTATGGAACTTTTGAATACTAACTGATGCAATATGATTTCTAGAGTTAAAAATACAAATAGATTAATTCGCTTATTCGGACTTACAAAGGTTCCAATGATTTGGTATTGTCGTCCTAAGGTTATTGAACATACAGATGAGAAGATAGAAATTAAAATTCCACTCAAGAGAAGAACAAAGAATCATTTAGGAAGCATGTATTTTGGGGTGTTAGCAGTTGGAGCAGATATTACTGGAGGGTTTCTGGCTATGGACCCCATCCAAGAAAGTGGTCGTAAAATTGCGTTAATATTTAAAGACTTTAAGGCAGACTTTCTTAAAAGACCTGAGGGCGATGTCCATTTCATATGTAATGACGGGCTGGCAATTAAAGAGTTGGTTGATACAGTTGCCAATTCAACTGAAAGGCATAACTATAAATTAAATATTGAAGCTGTCGTTCCCTCTATCTCCTCTGAAGTTGTTGCAAAGTTTGAACTTACACTCTCTTTAAAGGACAAAACTTAAAGACGCATGAATCAAAATATAATCAATAAAGACCCTCAAAATAGTAATATCAAGCCAGCGATGTTTGAAGTATCCAAAGTTAAACTTGCTCTCATAATCTTTATTCTTTGTATGTTATTTTTTCTAATTATTCAGCCAAATCTAATGAAATTTTTGTTACTTTCATCGCCCATGTTGTGGGAATGTATGTAGTCAAATTTCATCATATAAAAATATAATAAAATCCTTATATTTCATATGGATTATCTGTGATAATTCACTTTTGAAACAATAGTTCAAAACAGATGGTTTATATTGATTTAGCTCCTGCAGAGCTTATTAGTCAGTCATTGAATCGAGGTGAGGGTTCTCTCACGAATACAGGCGCCTTATTAATTGAGACAGGAAGTCGATCTGGAAGAAGTCCAAATGATCGTTTCATTGTGGACGAACCTTCTTCTTCCAAATCCATTGAATGGGGTGAGGTAAACAGACCTTTTTCTGAAGAAAATTTCAACATTTTGTGGACTAAAGTTGAGAGTCACCTATCCAAAAATGATTCCTTTAGGTCTCACCTTCATGTCGGAGCACATTCTGAACACTATCTTCCGGTTGAGGTAAATACTGAGACTGCTTGGCAGGGCTTGTTTGGGCGAAATATGTTTATTAAGCCTGAAGCTTTTAACCCAAAGCATAAAGATACTTGGACTATTCTGAATGCTGCCTCTTATGTGTGTGATCCTCAATCAGATGGCACAAACTCCGACGGTGTTGTCATTATTAATTTTGCTCAAAAAAAGGTTTTGCTAGCTGGAATGAGATATGCAGGTGAGATGAAAAAAGCAATGTTTTCAGTTCAAAACTTCTTACTTCCTGAAAAGGACGTCTTGCCAATGCATTGCTCTGCAAATGTTGGTGAAAATGGAGATACAGCTTTATTTTTTGGTCTTTCAGGCACTGGAAAAACGACACTTTCAGCTGACCCTGAACGATATTTGATTGGGGACGATGAGCATGGCTGGTCGAAAGGTTCAGTGTTTAACATTGAAGGTGGCTGTTACGCTAAAACAATTAACCTTTCCCAAAAGAATGAACCTATTATCTGGGACGCTATCCATCACGGCGCCATTGTTGAAAATGTCAAAGTAGACCGCAACGGTTTAGCTGATTATGACGATACTTCTATTTCTGAAAATGGCCGTTGTTCATATCCATTAGAGCACGTTGAAAAACGCGTTAAAGAAAATGCAGCAGGCGAACCAAAGGTTGTTATTTTCTTAACTTGTGATGTTTCTGGAGTATTACCGCCTGTATCTATTTTAAGTAAAGAGGCCGCAGCATATCACTTCCTTTCTGGTTACACGGCGAGAGTTGGTTCAACAGAATTAGGCGCAGAAGCTGGAATTAATCCTGCATTTTCGTCTTGCTTTGGAGCGCCATTCATGCCAAGGTCTCCAAGTAGTTATGCTAACCTACTCATCAAGCGTCTTGCAGAGTTTGATACCCAGGTTTACCTTGTTAATACAGGCTGGACTGGTGGTTCTGGTGCTCCAGAGGGTTCTGGATCGAGATTCCCAATCCCCGTTACTCGGGCTATAGTTTCGGCATGCCAGAGTGGTGATTTACTTGACTCCGAGGTCAGACATCTCGATGACTTAAATCTGGATATTCCACTATCCATTCCCGGCGTTGAAGATTCCTACCTTAATCCACGTGATACCTGGGAGAATAAGTCAGACTATGATAAAGAGTCATTAAAGCTTGCAAAGCTGTTTGCAGAAAACTTTAAAAAGTTTAATGTTGATGAGTCAATTATTGCTGCGGGACCTATAGCAGTTACTAAATAAAATTCTGTATCAGTAAAACCGCAACTGCGATGACGATGGCAACAATGACGACTGGTGGCGTGTTTTTCATAAAATGAATTATAAAGATTCTTTCTTTACTTTTTATGTAAATAACACTTTTTAGACAAAGATTTTCTATATTATTTTATTGCTTAAAATATTAAATATTAGAAGTAATAATGACAATAAAAGCGTTTTCACGTCCTTTCACACAGCAAGAGTCTATTAGCCAAGAGGCTATTGATGCTGCTGTAGAAGTTCTTAAATCTGGCAGACTTCATCGATACAACACCGTTGAAGATGAGCTTTCAGAGGTTTCCCTGCTTGAGCAAGAGTACGCTAATTATCAGGGATCTAAATACTGCTTAGCATGCGCTTCAGGTGGCTATGCTATGAGTGTTGCACTCAGAGCAGCAGGCCTCCAGTCTGGGGAAAGTGTTCTGACAAATACCTTTACTCTTGCGCCTGTTCCTGGTTCAATTTCTAATGCTGGCGGAAAGTCAATATTCATTGAGATTACAAAAGACCTTGTCTTAGATTTAGATGATTTATCGAAGAAAGCTAACTCAAGTGGTGCGCGTTTTTTACTCATATCTCATATGCGAGGACACCTTGTTGATATGGATAAGTTGATGAAAATTGTCAATGAAAATAATTTAATATTGATAGAAGATTGTGCGCACACCATGGGCGCTCAATGGGGAACACAAAAGAGCGGTAATTTTGGGCTTGCTGGGTGCTTTAGTACTCAAACCTATAAGCATTTGAATTCTGGTGAGGGTGGACTCTTGACATCAAATGATGAAGAGTTTATGGCCCGCGCTATTATATATTCTGGTTCTTATATGCTTTATGAAAGGCATGGCGCCTCTCCTAAAGCAGAAGTGTTTAAAAACATTAGGCTTGAAACTCCAAACTATTCAGGGCGTATGGATAATCTTAGAGCTTCAATTCTTAGACCACAACTACAAAATCTAGAAACTAATGTCGAGCGATGGAATGAACGCTATCAGTTAGTTGAGGATAAATTAAGACAAGCTAAAGGAATTGAAGTTCCCGTTCGCTTTAAAGAAGAGAGATACGTTGGAAGTTCAATCCAGTTCAGAATCCCAGGAATTTCAAACTCAGAAGCCAAAACATTTATCGTGAACAATAAAAAGCTGGGCGTTGAGTTGAAATGGTTTGGTAATGATGACCCAAATGGATTTACAAGTAATCACAAGAGTTGGAAATATGTCAGCTCTCAACAACTAGAAAAATCAGATGAGATCCTGTCTTGTTTATTCGACTTGAGATTACCCTTAACGTTTTCTCTTGATGACTGTTCTCATCTGTCAGAGGTCATTATTGAGTGCACGGATCGGCTTTTAAATCAATAGTTATCGCCTTCCATTTAAAGAGCCATGTTGCCTCCAGCAATCCATCCAGAGGTCCAAGCGCTTTGAAAATTGAATCCTCCAGTGATTCCATCAATATCCATAACCTCACCAGAAAAAAATAATCCAGAGCAAATCTTACTTTCCATAGTTTTAAGATTGATTTCTTTAAGGTTGACTCCGCCGCATTCTACGAACTCATCTTTAAAGCGGCTTTTCCCAAGAATGCCAAGTTCACAGCTAATCAAATTTTCTATAATTTGATTTAATTCATTATTGCTAATTTCAGACCAATTTTTATCTTTTGAAATAGAGCATTTAACAAGAAGTTGAAGCCAGAATCTTTTGGTCAATGCTTTTGGATAGGCATTTCCAATTGAAGTTTTAGTGTTATTGTTTTTTATCTCCTTTAGAAGGATTTCAGCATCATTATGATTCTCAATACTAAGCCAATTCACAATAATTTTAGCTTTATAGTCTGCATGCATCATTTCACGAGCAGCCCAAGCAGATAGCTTTATGAGAGCAGGACCACTCAAGCCCCAGTGAGTTATAAGGAGAGCTCCAGTTTGAATAAAAGGCTTTGCGTTTTTAATTTTAAGAGTCAAAGTCGCATTAACAAAAGAGGTGCCAGATAAGTTTTCTAAGATTGGGTCATCAATTTTGAATGTAAACAGAGATGGAGCAATTTCAGTTACTGAATGACCAAGTGATCTTGCAAGATCGTAACCTAACGGCTTGCTACCTGTTGCAATTAAAACTGAATCAGCAATGAATGACTCATCCTTATTGATAGATATAACCATCACTCCATCCTGGAGTTTTTGTATATCAGTAACTTTCTTTTTATTAAGTAATTTTACTTTGTGCTTAATTGTTTCTTTTATAAAGCAGTCTATTATCGTTTCAGAGCGATCCGTTATTGGAAACATGCGTCCGTCGCTCTCGTGCTTGAGATTGACACCTCTGTCTTTAAACCACTTGATGGTATCCGTTGCTTGAAATTTTTGAAAAGGAGAGAGAAGCTCTTTCTGGCCGCGTGGATAGTTTAGGCTGAAATCTTTGATATCAAAAAGATGATGAGTAACATTGCATCGACCGCCACCAGAAATTCTAACTTTTTTTAAAAAATTTGTTGTTGCTTCAAAGACACAAATATCTACATCAATATTATTTTTTTTAGCAACTTCAGCGCATCGAATAGAAGCAAATACTCCGCTTGCTCCTCCTCCAATGATTGCGATAGTTTTCTTTTTTGATAGGCACATTATAAGTAATTAGAAATATACTCACTCTAAATAAAATTAATTCAGTACCACCTTACCATGCCAATAATTCCTGCTGTAGCATAAAAAAACTGAAGAAAAAGTATCCCTTTGTGTTGGCCTAAGTATGCCCAATAGCCGATTGATAATGCAGAAACAAGAAGTAAAAGAAAGCCAGCAAACTCAATACCAATATTCAAGGCTACCATCATGGAATACGCGATTGCTGTAATCACTCCAAACCACTCAAAAACTTTACTTTTCATTGCCCTTCCTTTTATTAGTGCCTTTAAATAAAGTCAGTTGAAACAGCCAGAACTGCAATCGCAAGCAAGGCAAGAGTTTGCAGAACTAAAAGCGCAATTGATTTTCCGCCTAACTCCATCATTGACTTGAGAGATGTCGTTACGCCAAGACCAGCAATTGCAAATACTAAAGACCACTGGGAGACGCCAGCAAGGAATTCAGAGAGAAATAAAGGTATAAAGCCACTACTGTTTATAACTAAACACATTGCAAATGCAAGCGCAAACCATGGGAACGCTTTAGGACTAATATTGCTGGATTCATCGCCTCTCTTTAAAAGAACGGCTATCACAATAACAATGATAGGCAACATTGAGATTCTAAGTAGCTTGATAAATGTAGCTATATCCCCTGTCTCATTAGATACAGCATAACCGGCACCAACAACTTGGGCTACGTCATGAATAGTAGAACCGATAAGGATTCCAATTTCAACTTCACTGAACTCAGCCATCGAGAATAGTATAGGATAGACAATCATTGCGATAGTTGATAAGGAAGTGACACAAACAACAACAAACAAGGTATCACGATGCCTATCTTTCCAGTTTGGAAAGACTGAGGCGACAGCTAACGCTGCAGCGGCACCACAAATTGCAACAGCACAGGCGGTTAAAAGTCCAAAAAGATGACGCCTCCCCATTAATCTTGCAATTAACCAACTGATGGCAATGGAAGAAAGGACAAGAATTGGGACAAGCAAAAGAGCATTTGTGCCGAGCCCTAAAATTTGATCAAGGGTAACTCTAAAACCTAATAACGCCACACCAAAGCGCAAAATCTTTTTACTTGAAAATTCAATACCTGGCGCGCAACGTTCATCACTTGAAAGGAAATTAAAGGCTATACCAATGAGAAGTGCAAATAACATGACGGGTGCTTTATAGTGAAGACTAAGAAAACCAGCCGCCGCTGCAATTGTTCCTACAACAATAAGGCCTGGCGAGAGAATGTTAAGTCGATTCTTTAGGTTGAGCATTATTGAGTTCATAGGTTGAGCATTTTAATTAAAAAATGCTTTCGTCATAAGATTTAATTGATGGATTTGGGGGGATGAACTTGATATTTAAATCTATTTTAAAGTATTCATTAGTCTCCCTCACACATCAAACGGAATTTGAACTTCACTTTCTACCATACTCCAGTCTATTCCATACCCTTTCATGAAAATAATATAGAAACATTTTGGTCAAAACTTCTATTGAGCCAATTGTTGCTGCGATAGTAAAACTTCCCGTAATTATGTATGAAATTAAAATCGTATCACAAGAGGCAAGAATCCTCCAAGAGATTGACTTTCCGATAGATCTAGACTTGTTTTCTTTCATCTGAGTACTCCAGTAATTTCAAAAAATTAATACTGCAAGTTGAGTTTATATGGCTACTCTTAGTTTTGTCAGATTAATGTTAATGCATCAGTGTAAGTATATCCTAGATCATCTGCGACAGCCTTATAGGTCACTTTCCTAATGT
>FUWD013023305.1_pt1 | contig 10350 bp, 9 predicted proteins | sample 1063281 | NCBI WGS metagenome assembly FUWD01 (sample SAMEA79048168, study PRJEB19326) | metagenome | biome: marine
AGAAATTTCCCCGTCCAAAAGATGGTTATATTTACTGATTTAGGATTTTCAAATGGATTTATGATTACTAGTCATAATTATAAAAAGAAACCAACATTTTGTTTGAGCAGATCAATATTACCGAAGGTGAAGCTATTCCTGAAACTAGGAAACATGAACAATGTTTACTTGTTGGATTTGGCGGAAGGTATAACCATTTCTCTGTTGGACTTCGGTATGAAATAGGAAATGGGATGTCAAATTATTTAAACACAAGATCTACTACTCATAGATTTTATTTTTTATTTGGATATAAGTTTTAATCTTAATAATCCAAAAGTAACGACCCTCATTGGAAAAAATTCCCCAATAATTCCCAATTCTGGACAAATGTCTCGTTACAGGACAGTATTAATTTGTGGCATAGGCATTAAATATCAAGTATACAACTAGTTAGAGAGCTGGCATGAATGTGGACTGTGAATAATAGAATTAAAACACGAAAGTCATGGAAGCATTAATGAAGACTCAGAAAACTAATAGTTTATCTCCGGATTATAGTCAAAAAAGCATTTTAGTAGTTGATGATGTTCAAATAAACTATTTATTGATCAAAGCTATACTAAAAAATACCGGGGCAACGGTACTGTGGGCTGATGATGGTTTTAAAGCTATTGATTTAATTGACTCAGGCAGAAAGATTGACTTTGTACTAATGGATTATAACATGCCTGGAATGAATGGTTATGAAACCACTAAGATGATAAAAAGAAAAAGAAAAATTTACCGATTGTTTCTCAAACAACATATACAAATGGCCCACAGTTTAATAATATTATGGAAGCCTACGATGATATTCTTTTAAAACCAATAACGTCAAGTAATCTCTACGATAAGATTAATAAGCATATATAAATATGCGAAATAAGGTGTAAATTTTATTTTACAGGTATAAGCACGCCCTTTTTAATAAATTGTTATTATTTTTAGGCATTAATTTTCAATCAATATTATGTGGAAAAATTATTTGCTATTCTTCCTTTTTTTATATGTTAGTGATGCATGGTCACAAGTGTTTGAAAAAGTGGAAACCGACTTCGTTGGAGTTATGCAGCCAGTTACAACATGGATTGATGGTGGTGAGGAAACCAAATTGAAAGCATATTTAGCCGGAGATTATTATAAATTGAATTCACATTATGTAATTTCTCAAACTAATTCGTATCAAAGTGCCAGCAGATTTAAGTCAATCTCTACTGTTCTCCCTGCATTATACAGAGGCGATGCGTCATCTGCAGATTATGATCGCGATGGGGATGATGATATAATTGTTACCGGATTAACATCTAATAATCAATTTTTAATGCGTTTGTACAGAAATGATGGAAGAAACCATTTTACTCCAATCAAAGAAATTTTTACTCCTTTAACTGATGGTTCGGTAGAGTGGGGTGATTATGATAATGATGGAGACCTCGATATTCTCGCCACAGGCAAACAATTTAATAACAATCTCTCAACAAGTATTTACCGTAATGATAATGGAATATTTGCCGAAACCAGCCCTGGATTACCGGGTGTTTATAATGGGAATGCAACATGGGGAGATTATGACAACGATAATGATCTTGATATATTAATAACAGGAAACACAGGTGGCTCACCTTATACCGCGATTTATAGCAATACTAATAACAATTATGAAAGAGTAGCCCAACAGTTTTTACCACTTATGGGCAGTGCCGGTGCCTGGGGTGACTTTGATAATGATATGTTTATTGATTTTATTATTAGCGGAGAAGATAATGAGGGTTATCCTGTTTGTGTTGTTTATAAAAACCTTTCAGGATCTTTTTTTAAAGAGATTCCTATATCAATAAGACCATTAAAGGATTGTAGTATTGATTTGGGAGATTATGATAAAGATGGAGATTTGGATATAATTATGACAGGAGAATCGTTAGAACGACCATATACAATTGTTTATAATAATAATTTGGGATTTGATTTTGTGAATATTTATGCAGGATTACCGGGCGTAGCTGATGGTAAATCATTGTGGGGAGATTATGATAAAGATGGAGACCTTGACATACTGCTTTCAGGTGTAACTATTTGCTACGATTTTATTGGGGATATATACGTTAATACAATTGATCCCCCGGGAGAAGAGCCAGCTAATAATATTTTTATTGATGCGCCAATGCCTGAAATAAAAATGGGCCCATATTATTACTATGTTTTTTCATCGTGTTATTGCGACCCTGAAGGTGGAAATAATAATGCTTATCATATGTATGTAAGTAATGTACACTTGCAAACAAAAAGATACAACCTAAATTATAAATTTAATTCACTACTGGTAAAACAAGTACCAGGTTGGGGGAAGGTCGATCGGGGTTATCGTACATCAAATGGTTTTGAAACAAAAAGCGAAGCCAATGTTTCCAGAAAACAAGCCATTGAATCATATAAAGCAACAAATTATACAATTCACGAAATAAACTGGTAATTTCTAATAAAACAGAAAACATAACTTTGCCGTTTAATTTGATTAATACATTCCAATGTCGAAACTAACTATTGTCCCAACTCCTATTGGAAACCTTGATGATATTACACTCAGGGCTATTAAGGTTCTAAAATCTGTTGATATTATACTTGCTGAAGATACCCGGAACAGCGGAAAATTACTCAAACATTTTGGCATTGAAACCAGAATGACAGCCTATCATCAACACAACGAACATAAAGTAGCTGAAAATATCGTTCAACGTATTGCAAATGGAGAAGCAATGGCATTAATAACTGATGCCGGTACTCCTGCGATTTCTGACCCCGGGTTTCTATTAGTTCGTCAATGTGTGGCCGAAGGGGTTGAAGTTGAGTGTCTTCCTGGAGCAACCGCGTTTGTTCCTGCGCTTGTAAACTCAGGCCTACCATCCGATAAGTTTTTTTTCGAAGGATTCCTTCCCCACAAAAAAGGTCGTCAAACAAGACTAAAGTATCTGGCAAATCTTCCCCATACTATTGTATTTTATGAATCGCCACACAGATTATTAAAAACGCTTTCGCAGATTGGTGAGTTTTTTAGTGTTGACAGGCAAGTATCGGTCTCGCGTGAGTTAACCAAAATGCATGAAGAAACTATTCGCGGAACTGTAACAGAGGTTGTGGAATACTTTAATAATAATGTAATAAAAGGTGAAATTGTAATTGTAGTAGGACAGGTAGCTCAAACCAATATTACAGAATAGTATAATTAACTTCGTTTTTTCGAGTCAGGGCGACGGCGTTTACGCCAGTTACTATTTCTGCTTCCAGTTCCCCTTTTTACATGTATGTTTTGAGGGGGCTTCTTTACTGATTCTGTAGAATCATCTTCTGGTTTATCATCAGGAAAAGGGTGGTCGGTTACCACGGGAACAGATTGACCTATTAATTTTTGAATATCCTTCAAGTATGGTTTTTCCTCCGTATCACAAAACGATAGCGCAATACCGCTGGCTCCTGCTCTGGCTGTACGTCCAATACGGTGAACATATGTCTCTGGTACATTTGGGAGGTCATAATTTATAACGTGTGATATTTCCTCCACATCGATACCACGAGCAGCAATATCAGTAGCCACAAGAACATTTATACTACCATTCTTGAAATCATTCAATGCTTTTTGTCGAGCGCCTTGTGATTTATTACCATGAATTGCTACTGCTTTAATATCTGCCTTTCCCAAAAACTTCACAATCTTATTTGCCCCGTGTTTAGTCCGCGAGAATATCAGTGCCGAGCTAACATCTTCGGTTTTCAGAAGGTGTATCAATAGTTTTATTTTAGATTTCTTAGTAACAAAATATACTGCCTGATTTACTTTTTCAGCAGTGGCTTGTTCGGGCATTATGGTTACTTTTTCCGGTTTGCCAAGTATATTACGTGATAAAGATATTATGTCGTTGGGCATAGTTGCCGAAAAAAATAACGATTGCCGTTTTTTTGGCAGTTTGGTAATTATTTTGCGGATATCGTGGATAAAACCCATATCCAACATATGATCAGCTTCGTCAAGTACAAAGTATTCAACATCTTTTAGCGAGATAAAACCCTGATTCATAAGATCAAGCAGTCGTCCGGGTGTAGCAACAAGAACATCAACTCCCTTGCGAAGGGCATCAGTTTGTGCGCCTTGTTTCACTCCTCCAAAAACAACAGTGTTTTTGATTCCTGTAAATTTCCCATATGTGGAAAAACTGTCTGCAATCTGTATTGCCAGCTCTCGGGTTGGCGTAACAACAAGTACTTTAATTTTACGCTTTCCAACATTATTCTGCTTATCGAGATAGAGGTGTTGCAGGATAGGAGTTGCAAAAGCAGCTGTTTTCCCTGTTCCGGTTTGTGCGCACCCAAGTAAATCTTTCCCTTGCAATAGAATTGGAATAGCTTTTTCTTGAATAGGGGTAGGATGAGTATAGCCTTCATCACGAAAAGCCTTAAGAATTGGCTCTATTATATGTAAATCTTTGAAAGTCATATATTGGAATTAATACCAAATATGCTTCTGAGTAAATAAATAAGAGTGTTTGGAAACATAAACGGAATAAAAAGTGCAAAGATATATGAAAAGATTAACTATCTTGCTTTTGCCGAAAATTAGTAACCAAACATAATCAATTATCGAAATCGAGAATTACAATAAGCACTACAGCTCCTTAATTTTTATATTTCTAAACCAAATATCATCACCATGATCCTGAAGACCAATATAGCCAATTTCAGCAGTATTTAAAAAATCGTCATAATTTTTGAATTTGCTGTTGAGTACCATCTTTTTCCAGTCGTCGGTCCATAGATGATATTCTAACACATTCACACCGTTTACAGTATGAACAACGGTTCCTTTGTAAACCAATATTTTAACTTCATTCCACTCTCCGACAGGGTTTACTACATCCATGTTTCCGGGAATTAGGTCATACAAAGAACCGGCTGCACGGTTGCCATTAACTCCAAGTTTAGCATCCGGATGTTTATCATTATCAAGTATTTGCATTTCCGGGGCAGATTTCCAAATTGGCTGATCTAGTTTTTCTTGAGCAAGATAGAATATTCCACTGTTACCGCCCTCAGAAACTTTCCATTCCAGGGTTAGTTCAAAATTACCATACTTCTTGTTAGTGATAATGTCACCACCGCCACCGGCTTCTCCTTTTCCTGAACCAAACACGTGAAGTGTACCATCTTCAACAGCCCAGCCTTTTTCAGGGAAACTCTGCATATTGTAGCCATGCCAGCCATCTGTGTTTTTGCCATTAAACAATAACTCCCAGCCATCAGCTATCTCTTGTTGATTTAGTGTATTTGGTTTTGTAACCATTACCGTTTCTTTTTTGTGTTTGATTTGTTCTTTTTTGTTTATTTTCTTCTGCGAACTACAGCCTGCCGTGAAGAAAACTAACATTATAATATTAACTAATACAATTATTGTTTTCATGATTTTTAATTTAGATTTTTGTAACTAATCATTGTCAAAAATAAGATAAAATCTTCATTTGTTTTATTATTTAATAAACTACTGTTATCAACATTTGTTTTTGGTTATTAGCAGAATGAGGGAACCTTTTAAGAAATTATTGCTAACTTTTGTGTTAATTCGTTATTTGCTTTTTAATAACTTCGCAAATAAATTATAGTAAAAAATAATATTTATCATGAAAAATATAAGATTAGTTTTTATTTTGAGTTTACTTTCTCAATTTGCATTTAGTCAATATATTACACCAGGAACTGGAGTTATCTGGGATTTAGATGACTTGGTAAATAATTCTGATGGAGTTATAACAATTGATGAGGGAATATACTATATCCATGATGATTTAACGATTTCTGAAACAGATACTATACAAATTATAAGTGATGAAATTATTAAAATTGAATTTGAAAAATTGATAACAGTCTTAGGAATCTTTCAAGCTCAACCACCTCAGGAACTTTACATTACTGCAATTGACACAACACAAAACTTCAAGGGGTTTAAATTTGATGAGTCTGGGGCCTCCATCTTTAAAAATTGTTTAATCGAATTTGGTGGAGGTATTGATATTTCATATTCTGACATGTTAATAGAAGATTGTGTAATTCGTAAAAATGATAAATCAAACTCAACCGGAGTCATTGATCTTTTTCACTCAAATCCTGAAATCCTAAATTGTGAAATTTTTCTAAATCAAGGTCCTGCAGTTCTTTCTTCTGCAACAGGTGAATCTTCACCCTTAATTTCAGGAAATTACATTTATCACAACAATACTACAAATCAGAACATGCCACAAATAAACCTTGGAACCTCTGATGTTGAAAAGGAAATCCAAATCATAAATAATTATATTGAAGGAAACTACAATATGGCTGGAGGCATTGCGGTTACAACACTTGCAGGTGGCAACATCGAGTGTTTAATAAAAGGAAATACAATAATAAACAACCGCTATGGTATAACCGTTTATGGATACAATATAACAAGTGTTATTGATAGTAATTTAATTCAGGATAATAATATCCAAAACCTGCCCATGCAAGGGGGAAGTGGGATTAATTTATGGGGTGATGTTTCAAATAACTCAATGATTTCCCGCAATACAATAACCGGAAACCTTTGGGGAATAACCAATACAGGGAATGCGTTTCCAAACATAGGTCAGGTTGATCCGTTCATTGTCAATATTGGAGAGAATTTTATTTACAATAATGGCAATGGTGGAGAAATATATGATTTGTATAATAATACTCCTAACGATATTTTTGCTGAAAATAATTATTGGGGAACCTATGATTTGGATACTATTGAGATGCATATTTTCCATGAACCGGATGATCCTTCATTGGGATTTGTAGACTACCTTCCCATCAAAGAAGATATAACAGGATATGACAATAAAACCAATCCAAACAAATCAATTTTTTATATATATCCAAATCCTGCCAGAGAAAAGATTTTTATGAAATTTATCAGTGAACCAGATGAAAATCAAGAGATTTTAATTCAAATTTATAATCTGTCAGGACAAGAAGTGCTATTATTTAATAAAGACTCAAAATATAATATCCTGGATATTTCTGAATTAAAAAATGGTACATACATGCTGAAGGTATCAACCGGTAATTTTATTGATTTCAGGAAATTAATAAAATACTGATAGAAAGGAGCTGAGGCTCAGAATGACAATATTCACTTATGATTTTGGAAAGGTTATATTTATTCCTCTCATAAAACCTTTAACTACAGTTTCCAGCCCTGCCTGTAAGTATGCCTGATATATTCTTCGGCTGCCGGTTTAGCCTTAATGGTAGCATATTTAGTATCAAAATGAGGATGACCGTTAATTACATCAAACTTGTCGGTAGTAACTACTCGTATTTCATCATCATTGCTAATATTTGTGATTTGCATATTGTCGCCATCCCATTTCAGTTTCCGCTTTAAATCTTGCAAGCGAATGGCCAAATTACCCATTACCACAACTTCATTCATAGGTCCTGAATAACCAAAATAAGAACTGCATTCAGTTCTGTTATCAGGACTTTCTTTACATGCCCTTATCCAATCGTTTTCATGTCCGCCTTCCATGGCTTTATCAATTCTTCTTAAAGTAGGCTCGGGGCGATTATAACTTTTATCTAATTCATCGGGAAGTAATCGGGGATTTCTACCGTAAGCTCCACAAATTAGCTTTCCTTTGGTTCCAATAAATAAGCATCCACCGCTCCAGTCGCCCATAGGTTCTCCATCCTTCAACTCATCGGGGCGTGGGGGTAATAAACCGCCATCATACCAGGTTACTTTTACAGCAGGCATCTTAACTTTATTATATTTTTCCCGTTTTGGAAACTCATAATGAACAGTTGATGCTATTGGAGCACTTTCGGTATTTACCTGTGTTGAACTGCCATAAATATAGTCAGGCTGCCCTAATCGAAGGGCTTTATAAACAGGATCAAAAATATGACATCCCATATCACCCAGGGCACCTGTTCCAAAATCCCACCATGCTCGCCAGTTCCATGGAGTATAAGCTGGATTATAAGGTCGCCATTCTGTTGGTCCAATAAATAAATTCCAGTCTAAAGTTGGTGGAGTTGATGGGGTTTCTGTTGGGCGCTGGAGGCCTTGAGGCCATATTGGACGATTAGTCCAGGCTTGCGCTTCTGTAACTTCTCCTATAGATCCATCCCATATCCACTCACATATTTGCCGTATTCCTTTTCCCGAATTACCTTGGTTTCCCATTTGAGTAGCTACGCCATATTGATTAGCCATATCAGTAAGAACACGTGATTCGTATACCGAATGTGTAAGAGGTTTCTGAACATAAACATGTTTGCCCATCTGCATGGCCTGAGCAGCAGCAATGGCATGAGTATGATCGGGGGTAGCTACTACTACTGCATCTATATTATCACCCATCTCATCAAACATTATTCGGAAATCTTTATATTTTTTGGCATCTGGGTATTTCCCAAAAATACCTGAAGAATAATCCCAATCCACATCGCATAATGCCACAATATTTTGACTGCTGCAATTATTAATATTGGTACTTCCCACGCCACCAACACCAACACCTGCAATATTCAGTTTATCACTGGGAGCAATGTGCCCAAGCCCCCCAATAACAGTACTTGGCAAAATGGTAAAGCCTGCAGCGGCTGTTCCTAAAGTTCCAATAAATCGCCTTCGGCTGACTGAATTCTTTTCTTTTCCTTTCATAATAATGATTTTGATAAATTATTATTCAAACTGTATGGTTTTTTGTTGGGCATTACTCTCAATGGCCGCCTCACAAATTCTAATTACATCATAACCTTCCAGAGGTTCAATGGTTAATGATTGATTATGAGTCAATACGTCGTAAATATTATTGTAGAAGCTCATGTAATTCCCAGGTGAAGTTTCCATTCTGTTAACTTTATCGTCTCTTAATAACTTTAGTATACCGTAATTTGTTTTTTCAGGTTTACACCAGTTATCTCCTTTGGGAATTATACCTTTGTTTAGAGTAACTTCCTGTGGGTCGATACCATATTGTGTATAGGTACCCTTTTCTCCTTTTATCACATATTTTAATTCATGATCTTTCATTAACATATCCGACTTAAGCACAGCTGTTAAAGTTGGATATTGCATAATCAACTCAAAATTATCATCAACATTGCTTCCTTTACGATTTGTGTTAATTGTAGCGCTTAATGTTTGAGGCAAACCAAACAACGTAATAGCCTGATGAATAAGATGTGATCCCAAATCGAACAGAACACCACTTGCAGGTTGATGAGTGTTTTTCCATGTGCGCTTTGGGCTTACTTCCGGAACATAACGATCAAAATGTGATTCAAAATAAGCTATTTTTCCAAGTGTATTATCAAGCATCAGTTTTTCGATGGTCAGAAAATCGCCATCCCATCTCCGGTTATGATAAACAAACAAATACTTGTTGACTTTTTCGGCAATTTCAATCAATTCTTCAGCTTCTTTTGATGTTGTTGTAATTGGTTTTTCAATAACCACATGCTTTCCGGCTAATAATGATTCTTTCGCTAACTCGTAATGATATATGTTTGGAGTACAAACAACTACTAAATCAATATTGGGATCATTGATAACCTCATAAAAATCTTTCACCACATTAACATATGGATATTTGCTCTTAGAATATTGGTGATTTCTTTCAACTACCTTTAACAGATTAAATCCAGGATGACAATGCAGAAATGGGGCATGAAAAATCCTTCCGGAAAGGCCAAAACCTACAATAGCAGTATTTATCTTATTATTCGGCAAATCAGATATTTTTCAAATAGTTACAGCTTATTTCAACACTTTCCATTGGATCCATAGTAAAGGCTTCTTGTTCAACAAAATAATATTTCATTCCCGACAATTTTTTTTCTTCAAACAAAGCGGAGAAATTTATTATTCCGGATCCTATTTCAGTAGATTCTCTCTCTTCATCATCAGCCATATCTTTTACATGCCATAACTCAAATCTGCCGGGATATTTATTAAAATAATCCATAGGACTTTGTCCTCCATAAACCATCCAATACAAATCCAGTTGCATGCAAACCTTATCAGCATCTGTTTGCTTTAGAATTATATCATAAGGGATTTGTCCATCAATCTCTTCAAATTCGAAGGCATGATTATGATAACCAAATCTAATGCCCAGCTGATTGCATTGCTCACCAATGATATTCATTTCTTCAGCTAATCTGCTATAAGTATCAATTGATGTTCTCCTGTCTTTACCAATCCACGGAAGGATGACATAAGACATTCCTGCATTTAATGTGTCTTCAGCTACTTTTTTGGCATTATCGGGG
>FUWD013194191.1_pt1 | contig 10349 bp, 10 predicted proteins | sample 1063281 | NCBI WGS metagenome assembly FUWD01 (sample SAMEA79048168, study PRJEB19326) | metagenome | biome: marine
TACCGAGCTACGAGTCTTATTAATTCGAGCAAAGTTGTAGTCAGAGAGATGCCTAAATGTCTGAAAGAGCATCATCCCCATTGCAGGGACCCAGAGATCTCGCCCATCTTTGGCGGCACCGTATGCCAGTGCGAAGAAGACTAAATACTCCTTGATTCGATCTGTGATCGCATCTAACCAAGCACCCAATTGTGAAAATTGACGGGTATAGCGTGCCAGTTCGCCATCAACGCAGTCGATGATGATGCTCAGCTGCAGTAGAACTGCGCCAGCAAATATTGACCAGAAAGTTCCCTGGCTAAATTGATAAGCGGAGTAAAGACCGACTGCAAAAGAAATCAGAGTGACTTGATTTGGGGTCATCTTCAATCGCACAGCGGCCCATGTAAATAACTTTGAGAATTTGCGAAGGAAGAAGACTGAAAAGAATCCATCGTTAGCGCGGTTAGCGAGCTTAAGTCGGAGACGAGCATCGTTGAGTTCCGCGATCTCACGCTTCACTGCTTCTCGTTCTGCTGCAACTCCTGAACGAATATATGGAGCTCCAGCTACTTCAGCGGGAGCTACAACTAGCGCTGCGCGCACAAGAGCAACAAGAATTAGATCGATCGCATTTCCTGCATGTTTTGTATCTTTAACTTTATTCAAAACTTCAATAATTTCTACACGTTGGAACTGTGACAGACGCATAATTCCTAAGAATGTGTGGTTGCCATGGCCAACTTCGTGATATCCAGATGAAGCACCGGTGATGCGCCCTTGGCTTACTCGAGTCAGCCCACCTTTAGACTTGGCCACAAGAGCTGTCGTAACAGTTCTTGGGTAGTCGGTAAGCAATTCAAGGTGGGGTTGAGTAACTACAGAATTCTCATCGACGAGCAAGAGATCTTCCTTGCCAGATTGAAAAGTCTCAAGAATTTCAGAAATCTTGGTACCCGCATGAACATCGAAGGTACGGAGATTTTCACTCATAAGAGGTAATCTATCGTGCTTAAGCGGGATTTTCGCTCATAGATAGGTCGAGAAGGTAGAGATGGCGATTCAAGTAGTAATTCTGGCAGCAGGAATGGGCACTCGTTTAGGAAAGCCTTGGCCAAAGCCTCTTACCGTCTTATCTGATGGTCGATCAATCATGCAGCAGCAGATGGAGAATGTCTCTCAGGTTTTTGGAGATAAGGCGCGAATCACTGTTGTAGTTGGTTTTAAGTTAGAGATGATTATTGAAGCTCATCCAAGCGCTTCTTTGTTACAATGAAATTTATGACCAGACAAATACTTCAAAGAGTTTATTGAAGGCGCTCACTGCAAGCCAGGAATCTGGCGTTCTTTGGCTCAATGGCGATGTCGTATTTGATGCAAAAGTTCTAGAGCGAGTTGCATCTCGCATCGAAGCAGAAAAATCTTTTGTTTGCGTGAATACATCAGCAACCGCGGAAGAAGAAGTGAAGTACACGGTCGATGAAAAGGGCTTTATCAAGGAGCTCTCAAAGACGGTACAGAACGCACTTGGTGAAGCGGTAGGAATCAACTTCATCTCTGCGCACGAGAAGGCAAATGTCATGGCGCAACTGAAGGAATGTGGAGATCAGGATTACTTCGAGCGCGGCCTTGAGCTTGCAATCGAGAAGAATGGCATCCAACTCGAACCGGTAGATATCTCAGATCTCTTCGCAGTCGAGGTCGATTTTCAAGCTGACCTCGACCGTGCAAACGAGGGCTTAAAGTAATTTAAGCCTTTAGACCGCTGCAGCTTGGCTTAGGCCCACCATTTGGATTTCCATAACGGTGATAAGTAATCGCAACTGATTGTTCAATCAACCAACGCGGCGCTTCGATATCTCCACGCTGTGCAATAGGTCTGTGATCTACCGAGATACCTTTCTGCATCTCAGAATAGATCGGAGGATTGCTTGAAGCGAGCCATCGCACGCGAGAGTAGCTCTCTTGCACATCGCTTAAGTCAGTTGTGAAAATTACTTTTGCTCCAGTTGTCTCAGCGATGTGGTGGATAAGAGATTTCTCTGCCTGTGTCGTAGATTCATCAACGACTACAACTATTGGTGCTAAATAATGGCGATAGCGTTGGAAATTCTTTTCAACGACAAGCCCTGATCGATCAATAGCTTGAGAACCAACTTTTGCCCACCACGTATTAACGCCATATGTAGCTGCTTCTAAATTGGTAACTCGTGGCCAATTTCGTAAAGTGTTTACATAGTTAAGGCCACCGGCTTTTGCATTTGGACCAACTGCAGAACGCTTCCATCCACCGAAAGGTTGGCGGTTCACAATGGCGCCGGTGATTCCACGATTAACGTAGAGATTTCCCGCTTCAATGCGATTAATCCACTCTTCACACTCTTTCTCATCGAGAGATTGAATGCCTGCGGTAAGTCCGAAATCAGTTTGATTCTGCCACGTAATTGCAGTGTCGAAATCTGGAGCCTCAATAATTGCAAGGACTGGACCGAACCATTCGTTGCGATGTGACCAAGAACTTGGCTTTACACCGACCTTTACACCTGGCCGCCACATCAAGCCAGCTTTATCAATCTGCTTTGGTTCTACGAGCCAGCTCTCACCGTTATCTAGCTGAGTAAGTGCTCTTGTAAGCGCATTCTCAGAAGGTCGAATTATTGGACCGACAGTTGTTGAAAAATCCCAACCTGCTCCTACATAGAGTGATTCGACTGCATCCTTTAGCTGTCGAGTAAATGCGGGATCGTTGTAAATATTGGTATCAACTATTGCGATTGAAGCGGCAGAACATTTCTGACCTGCATGCCCAAATGCTGATTGAACCAAATCCTTGACAGCTGCATCTATATCAGCGCATGCAGAGATCAGCACTGCATTCTTTCCACTTGTCTCTGCCATCAGATTGATTTCTGGTCGCCAAGAGGTAAATAAAGATGCTGTATCAAATGAACCAGTAAGGATTACTCCATCAATCTCCGGATGTGTAACGAGATACTTTCCGTTTTCATCATCGCGCATCGGCAAGAATTGAAGAACGTTCTTTGGAACACCGCCGGCCCATAGATGAGAAACGATCTCCCAAGCTGTGGCAACTGTCTCTGGCGCAGGTTTTAGAATCACTGTGTTTCCTGCGGCAAGCGCAGCACAGACTCCACCCATTGGAATTGCATATGGGAAGTTCCATGGTGGAACAACAAGAATCGTTCCAAGCGGTGTCGACTCTCCAAAATTCTGAGCTGTCATTGCATAGAAGCGGGCGAAATCGATTGCTTCTGAAACTTCTGGATCTGCCTCTGCAACAGTCTTTCCTGCATCGCGAGACATCACAGCAATGGTCTCGGTTGTTGCTTCATGCATAATCTCAGCTGCAGCAAAGAGAATATCTCTGCGTTCATCGATTGAAAGTGCGCTCCACTTTTCCTGCGCGCTCTTAGCTGTCGCAATCGCCTTATCTACATCCTTAGATGAGCCGACTGAATAGTGATACCAAACTTTTCCATTATCTGAAGGGTCACTTCCTTCTTCCTGCTCCTTTGTAAAGATCTCTTTACCCGCAATAACAAGTGGAATCTCTTGATCTTTGATTGCGCGAACCTTCTTTATCGCCTTTGTGACATCCTTAATAAATTTCGGCTCAGTCGGATCTGCATTTCGCTCATTCTCAAATTCTCCACTTGTAGAAATGGCGTGATCAATGTGTCGAAGTGATTGAGTTGTAATTGAGTGGCGCTCTGAAATTGAGCTGCGGAAACGCTCCTCTTGTTCTTTAAATTTTGAAGGATTCTTCGAAATCTCAAATGCCGCCTTGAGATAGTTCTCGTCAGATGTGTTCTCATCCAATCTGCGCACCAAATATGCGACGGCAGCAGCAAAATCATCCTTGCGAGTAACTGGCGCATAGAGCAGAACTGGTTGGCCTGCGCGTGTAACTGCCAACGCTTCTGCATTAGCCATACCTTCGAGCATCTCAATATCTATTTGATCTAGAACTCCACGTGACTTTGCAACTTCGATAGCCCATGTCATATGAAAGAGGTTGTGTGATGCGATTCCAATGCGTACTGCCTTTGAATGTTCTGGGCGAAGGGCGGCATCTACAAGTCGTACATAAGATGCATCGACATCAGACTTTGAACGATATGGCGCAGGGCTCCATCCATGAAGTTCAGCTTCTGCGCGCTCCATTGCCAGGTTTGCACCTTTAACAAGGCGAACTTTGATCGTTCCTCCTGCGCGTGCATATCTCTCTTGCGACCAATGAACGAGCTGAGAGAAGAACTGATGTGATTCAGGAAGATAAGCCTGGAGAACAATTCCTGCCTTCATCGATTCAAATTCGCTCTCATCGAGAACGCGCATAAATGCTGAAACAGTCATTGGAAGATCGCGGTACTCCTCCATGTCAAGATTTACAAAGACTCCGTGTTGTTGTGCTTCACGATAGAGAATTCGCATCTTCTCAGAGACGCGATCAATTGAACCTTCAACATCAATAATGATTAGCTGCGCAACTATGGAAGATAGTTTTACTGAAATGTAATTAACTTCTGGGCGACGCATCATTTCGAGAATTGACTGGAAACGAAGTTCAGCTTCATGATCTCCGAGTACCGCTTCGCCCAAAAACATTGATATTGAGAGCGATGCCTTTCTTAGATCGCTTCAATAAATGTTTCGATAGCTTCTCAATCTCTGAGGCGAGAATTAAATCTTTCGAGAGCGCACGAACTCGTTGGTGAACCGCGGCCACAACTGGGGCTGGCAGAACGCGAGATAGGACTCCGATGAAGTGAAGACCTACTCCATTGATTGGTCCGAAGCCAACAATGCTCGCCTTCTTAGCAGCCCGTCTAAAGATTCTCGAAGATGATTTAACTGATGAGATTCGCATAACTTCATCGGTCAGAGTGATTGTTGCTTCAATAGCTTTAGGGTCTTTAAAGAGTCGGGCCACACGTTTACGGTTCGCCTTCTCGCGGCGATCGCGCAATTTATCTGATTCAGCCATCAACTCTTTTGTGCGTGCGACTGCTGTATCTGCAAGTAGATCGACATTCTTATCAGTCTCAAAAACCAAAGACATTGTGAAGGAACCCCATATTCTCAACGAAATTATCCTTCGCAAGGCTACCAAGGCTTTATGGGTGCTACTTCTCTAGAGAAATAGGGCTGCAGTGATATACCTAGCAAATAGGGGGTCAGAAGCCGTAAGATTGAAATATGAATCAGGATGCAGCCGATACTTCGACCGAAGAGAAGAAACGGATCCACGACCAGGCGCCCTCTGAGCAATTTGCTCAATTTATGAAGTCTGGTTGGGCGCAGAGTGACAGAACTGATTTAGCACCTCTTGAAGTTGTCACTTACGCATACTCGAGACGCCAGATACTTTCTGCTGCATTTCCAGGAGTTCGAATCATCATAAAAGCTGGCGGATATAAAGTTCGAGCCAACGATGCTGATTACAACTACCGTCCTGATAGCGCATTTGTTTATTACAGTGGCGTGCAGGGTTCTGATGCAACAGCGGATGCAGTTTTGGTTCTCGAACCAAATGGCGACTCTCACCTTACTTATCTCTACATGAATCCACGTTCTACTCGCGATACCGATGCTTTCTATCGCGATGCAAAGTACGGCGAACTCTGGGTAGGGCGCCGCTTCACACTCGCTGAAGCGCAAGCCACATATCAACTTGATACTCGTAATTTGAGCGAGCTTGAATCTCTCTTGAGTGATGGCAAGAAGTCAATTACAGCCGACGATTCAGAACTTTCAATCTTTATGTCTGAGCAACGCCTCTGTAAAGATGAATATGAGATTCGCGAGATGCAGAAGGCTGTCGATGCAACAGCACTTGGCTTTAATGATGTAATCCATGCAATCCCCGCGGCAATAGAAACACCGCGCGGCGAGCGGGTACTCGATGCAGCTTTCTATGGCCGCGCGCGTATTGCAGGAAATGAACTCGGGTACAACACAATCGTTGGAGCTGGATCACACGCATGCGTGCTGCACTGGATTCGCAACGATGGTGATCTTCACCGCGGGGAGTTAGTACTCGTTGATGCAGGTGTAGAAATGGAATCGTTCTACACTGCAGATATAACGCGCACTCTTCCTGTAGACGGAAAGTTTTCTCCTTCACAACGCGCTCTTTATATGTTGGTCTATGAGGCACAACTTGCTGGCTTCGCTGCAGTAAAGCCAGGCGCACTATTTTCGGATATCAATAAGGCCTGCCAAGAAGTTCTGGCCAGAGGTTTAGCGGATATGGGTGTATTGACAGTCTCTGCCGAAGAATCGCTGAAGCCTGAGGTTGGGTTACATCGCCGCTGGACTTTGCACGGCGTTAGCCACCACTTAGGACTTGATGTACATGATTGCGCCCAAGCGCGTAAAGAGATGTATCTCGAAGCACCTCTTCGAGAGGGAATGGTTCTCACAGTTGAACCAGGGCTCTATATCCAGCCTGATGATGAACTCTTTGCACCTGAATATCGAGGAATCGGAATCAGAATCGAAGACGATGTAGTTGTAACGGCTGATGGATGTTTAAATTTGAGTGAGGATATTCCACGTCACCCAGATGACATTGAAAAGTGGATGCAAGCTTTACTAGGCCGCTAGTAAATATCCTAGATAAGCTGCAATTACGCCGAAGAAAATTGATCCCACGAGATTAATTGCAACGGCCTTGTAGTGCTTGAGCTCATAACCTAAGTAGAGATCGATAATGAATGTCGACCAGGTTGTAAAGGCGCCTGCGAATCCGATTGCTAAGAAATCGTAAAGGTGATCTGTCGAACTGTAGGCAAGTCCAATTACAAATGAGCCCACAATGTTTACCGCGAAAGTACCAATAGGTTTATCGGTGAATTTTCTGAAGTATTGATCAATAAGAAATCTAAATGGTGCTCCTATTGCAGCACCCAACATCACCATAAATGTATTCATGGACGCACCTTGATGAACCTTCGCGCATACTTCAATGAGAAATACGCGACAGCTAACGATGCGACGATATTGATAAAGAGATAGAGAAATCCAGCCTCACCTGGTGCAACAGCCTCAAAAGTAACGGCGGAGAATGTAGAAAGTCCCCCGCAGAATCCCGGAAGGAGAAAATATCTAATTTCTGTAATTCCACGACGTTCCATCAGAACCATCAAGGTCATCGCAAGAAAATTGAAAGTAAATTTGCTGCAAGTGTTCCGGGGCCGCTCGATGGAATAACGATTGAGAGAAACCATCTCAGAAGCGAACCAAGAACGCCGCCAAGTGAGACGAGGAAAACCGGTTTCAGTTTCAGCCCTATTTCTTGAGTGGCTTAAGAACTGTTGTGATAAGGCTAATGATCAATGAGGCAAAGAGTGCTGACCAGAATCCTGCAACATCGAGCTTCTCGCTCCAGCGCGCAGTAAGAGAGAGCATCGCTGCATTAACTACAAAGAGAAATAGCCCGAAGGTAACAATCGAAACTGGAAAGGTGAGCACCTTAATAATTGAGCCAAAGAATGTATTTATGAAGCCGAAGAGGAGGGCAACCCATAAATAGGTTGCCACCCCGCCATCAACGGTAATTCCAGGTACAACAAGCGTTGCAATCCACATTGAGAATGCAAGTACTGCCCACCTGATCAGCAACATTAGTTGCGCTTTTCTCGCTTCAAAAGGCCCGCGAACATGCGAGCCGGATCGTACTTAATATCTACAACGCGCTCCTTCATAGGAATGATTGCGTTATCGGTGATCTTGATGTGCTCTGGACATACCTCAGTACAGCACTTTGTAATGTTACACATTCCAAGGCCGTGCTCTTCCTGAGCAGAACGCTTACGGTTCTTCAAGATATCAAGTGGGTGCATATCAAGTTCTGCAATACGAATAAAGAATCGTGGGCCAGCAAATGACTTCTTATTCTCTTCGTGGTCGCGAATTACGTGACATGTGTTTTGGCACAAGAAACATTCGATGCACTTACGGAACTCTTGGCTTCGCTCAACATCGATCTGCTCCATACGAGCTTCACCAGGAGCTAGCTCTTTTGGATGCTCGTATGCTGGAACTTCCATCGCCTTCTTGTAATTGAAAGATACGTCAGTTACGAGATCTTTAATGACAGGAAATGCTCGAAGTGGAGTCACTGTAATTGTCTCGTCATCGCCAAAGGAGGCAACCTGTGTCATACATGCAAGACGGGGCTTTCCGTTGATCTCCATTGAACAAGATCCACATTTACCGGCCTTACAGTTCCAACGGACTGCAAGATCACCCATCTGTGTTGCCTGTACACGGTGAATTACATCGAGAACAACTTCGCCCTCGTTTGCCTCTACCTGAACATCTTTAAGACCACCGTCAGTTGCGTCGCCTCGCCAGATGCGAAGATTAATTTTGCGCGCCATTAGTTGGAACCGCCTTTCGCAATTTCTTCCGGTGTCATGTATTTCTCGAGTTCGTGAACATCAAAGAGATCAAAGAGCTCTTTTGGCAGAACTGGAAGTGGTTGAGCTTTGATATCAACTTTATTTCCATCAAAGCTTGCAATGTGGTTTACCTGACGCCACTTATTGTTCATGCCAGGGAAATCATCGCGAGTATGTCCGCCGCGAGATTCTTCACGCAATAGAGCTGACTTCGCAGTTGATTCTGCAACGAGCAACATATTGTCGAGGTCAAATGCCAAGTGGAAACCTGGGTTGAACTTACGTCCACCAGCAACCGCTACATTCTTACTGCGAGCGCGGATATCTGCGATCTTTGCAATCGCTTCCTCGATTTCAGTACGTGTACGGATAATTCCAACGAGGTTATGTGTAACTTCCTGGAGCTCTGCATGTAGAGAGTATGAATTCTCTCCACCCGCACGGCTAAATGGAGCTTCGATGCGCTCAGCGGCTGCCTTGATTGCTGCATCAGAGACAGGGTTTGCACCGCTGCTCTTTACATATGCGGCAGCACCCGCACCTGCGCGACGACCAAAGACAAGAAGGTCTGTCAGTGAATTTCCACCAAGACGGTTTGATCCGTGCATTCCACCAGCGACTTCACCAGCTGCGAAGAGTCCTGGGACTCCGATTGCAGCAGCTGTATCCGGCTCAACTTCAACGCCACCCATTACATAGTGACATGTTGGGCCAACTTCCATCGCTTCCTTGGTGATATCTACGCCAGCTAATTCATAGAACTGGTGCCACATAGATGGAAGGCGCTTCTTAATAACTTCAGCTGTGAGGCGCTTTGAAACATCGAGGAATACTCCGCCGTGTTCAGTACCGCGACCAGCCTTAACTTCAGAGTTAATCGCGCGCGCAACTTCATCACGTGGAAGAAGCTCTGGTGGGCGGCGATTGTTGTCCTGATCTTCATACCAACGATCGGCTTCTGCTTCGTTATCTGCGTACTTATCCTTAAATACATCTGGGATGTACTTAAACATAAAGCGCTCTCCGAGTGAGTTGGTAAGAATTCCACCTTCACCACGAACTGACTCTGTTACGAGAATTCCGCGTACTGATGGTGGCCAGACCATGCCTGTTGGGTGGAATTGCAAGAACTCCATATCAACAAGGTTGGCACCTGATTTCAGAGCAAGTGCATGGCCATCGCCAGTGCCTTCCCATGAGTTAGATGTAATCTTAAAAGTCTTACCAACGCCGCCAGTTGCAATTACAACTGCAGGTGCTTCAAAGAGAACTTCTTCACCTGATTCGCGCCAGTATCCATATGCGCCAGAGATCTTTCCATTCTCCTTGAGAATCTCTGTAATGGTGCACTCAGCAAAAACTTTCATCTTGCTCTCCATGTCGCCAAATTCGCGACCATCTTTTTGCTGGAGTGCAACGATCTTCTGCTGCATTGTGCGGATGAGCTCTAGACCTGTGCGGTCGCCAACGTGTGCAAGGCGTGGGTATTCGTGTCCACCGAAGTTACGTTGTGAAATCTTTCCTTCTTTAGTGCGGTCAAAGAGAGCGCCCCAAGTTTCTAGCTCCCAGATGCGATCTGGTGCTTCCTTCGCATGAAGTTCTGCCATGCGGAAGTGATTGAGGAACTTTCCTCCGCGCATTGTGTCGCGGAAGTGAACCATCCAATTGTCATTGTCGTTGACGTTACCCATTGATGCTGCAGCGCCACCTTCTGCCATAACAGTGTGGGCCTTGCCGAATAGTGACTTACAGATGATTGCAACGCTAAGACCTGCTTCACGCGCTTCAACTGCAGCACGTAGACCTGCGCCGCCTGCTCCAATAATAAGGACGTCGTACTTGTGTCTTTCTAGTATCATTCTTGGCATCCTTTAGAAGAAGTAGAAGTTGGTCCAGGCGCCAGTTGCAACTTGGCGGACATAGATATCGGCAAATGCAACT
>FUWD013230083.1_pt1 | contig 10347 bp, 18 predicted proteins | sample 1063281 | NCBI WGS metagenome assembly FUWD01 (sample SAMEA79048168, study PRJEB19326) | metagenome | biome: marine
TTTGTTCGTAGATAATTAAATATATTATATAAATCTAAACTAATATTATTTTTAATATCCCCAGTTAATATGTAAATAACATGTAATAATATTACAAGATTTAATAAAAATTATTACTAATTATTGTATTATTTATTATTTCCTGTACATAGAGATCTTTATTAATTTTATTTAAATTCTGTTCATATTTATCTTTAATAATTATTAAAGAGTTATCATCTATTAAAATTCCAAATGGAAAATATTTATTTAAATACCCATATAATAAATCATTATTAATTTTCACCTTTTTAGTTTTTAAAAATGTAAGTTCATCTTGTAATAAAGCTACATATATAAAATGGTCATTCGTAATATTATCAGTTACTTCATCTAATAAAAATTATTATAATTATTAAGAATTATTTTATTTTTTTCAAGATTTTTTTTATATTTAATCAAATCACTATTTTTTGTTATTTTTGTAACATTAATAATAGGTTCATTTTTAATGTCTTCATAAGTATATCCTAATATATTTAAATTATTCTTATTATTTTTAAACCATAATTGTAAATTATTAGGATAAAAATATATATTATTATTGGGTATACTTAAATATAAAAATATTTTATCTTTTATTTCAATTATATTATCATCCTTTTTTATTCTATTATAGATAAATTTAATATATATTTTATTATTTGAAAGTTTCATCCATGTTTTAAAGTAATTTTCAAATACTGTTTCTAATATATTAATATCTGTTTTTAACAAATCTTTAAATTGTTCTAGTTTAGTAAATATATTAGAATAACTCTTATTTTTTTCACCTATAAATATAAAATACATTTTTTCATTTTGTCGTTTGGTATAAACTATAGTATAAATATTAGTTTTTATATAAACACAACACGATTTTTTACAATCCATTATATAATTAATATATAATTAGAATTTAAAAAAAACTAATAACTAATAACAAAATAAGATTAATTAAATATTTATATTAAATAATGGAGAATCTGTTACTTCAATTCCACAATATTTTTTGGGATATTTACTATAATTAATTTCTTTATATATATTTATTATTACTGATTTTTTTAATAAAAATTTAAAGTTATCCCAAAACTCTTTGGTATGTCCTATCGATAATGTCATTATATGTCCAAGTTCATGTATAGATACAAACATTAATGTATTTATATCAATTAATTTCTCAAAATTATCTCTTGATCTTAAACACAAAACTATTTTTTCTCCTTTATTTACAGAATAAGATGTATATTTATTACCTTTATTTGTTTCACTTATATTTGATGGATTGTATTTAGCTATTAATCTTTTTACTCTTGGATCATTTCCAAAATTAATTTGTAAATAATTAATTAATTTAGATATTCTCAATTTACATTTAGACAATAAATTAGCAGATTTATGTCTATCTGGTAAATTTCTAACTAAATAATTATGATTATCTAATTTTGATTTAACATATATTAAATCGCTTCTTTTAGAATCAATATATAAGTATAATAAAATAGATAATACAATTACAATAAAAAAATTGGTATAAACAATCATTATATATTTAATATATAATACATTATTATATGAAAAATGTAAATATAAAAATAAATAATAATTTATTTTTATTTATTTTTATATTATGTATTTTATCATTAATATTTATATTAATTTATAGTGTTATAGACTTAATAAAAAATAAAACATATAAAGAAAGTTATTCAAATATAGCACAAGTTATTATAGATACACATAAAAATAAAAATTTAAAAGTTATATCAACAAATTTACCATTAAGTATTCGTCAAAAGTGTAATTTAATGAGAAAACAATATCCAAATTTAAAAGTATGTATTATTAAAAAAAAAAATTATAAATTAACGGACGAACAACAGAACGAATACAATAATAAACAACAATTAGAAATAGAAAATAAACCAGAATTATCAAATAATCATACTGATATTCAAACCGGATATGAATGGAAATATTTAGATCATCGCGAAGGAACTGCTGTAAGATGTGTAAATAATGAAACAATTGAATGTACATCAAACGATGGTAAAAAATGTAATTGGGGAGAAGAAGGTATTCATAAACCATTTGAAATTTTATCTAATATTAATGGTAAAAAAATGCATCAAACAAAATGTCCAGGTTGGACAGATAATAATAATAAAAGTGCTTGTGATGAATTAGATTGTAAAAAATTACCACCAGAGTTAAAATGTCATTCTCCTTATATATAAACCAAATTATCTATATTATCTATATTATCTATATTATCTATATTATCTATATTATCTATATTATCTATATTATCTATATTATCTATATTATCTATATTATCTATAGTATCTATATTATCTATATTATCTATATTATCTATATTATCATTTTATTAATAAATAATTATATAATTCATTTACAAATTTTTTATTAATATTTATAGTATCTCTTTTATTTTTTAAAAAATCAATTGCATCTATAGTATTCATATTTTTATATTTTATTAAATATAATAATACAAGACAAACGGAACGACTTGAACCCATATAACAATGTATAAATATATTTTTATCTTTGTGTTTCTTTATAAAATTTAAATAATTGTCAAAATATATTTTAATATTTGATTCATTATTATCATATAAATTATTTAATTTATGATATATAAAATTATTTGGAAAATAATTATTGATTTCATTGGTAGCATTAATAATTATTTTAATATCAAGACTTTTTAAATAATTAAAATTAGATGCATTATAAGCATTGCCTAAATATATATTATCACATACATATGTTATTCCTTTAAATGGGGCAGTAATATGATAACAAGTACGAATAAATAAATTATAGTCATTTATTCTCTCAATTTTTTTATTAGTTTTCTTTATCATAATTTGATCATATAATTTGTCAGATATAACATTAACGACAGAATATATATTATCATATAAATAAATAAACATATAATTTATACTTTATTATATAATAATATTATATATAATAAAAGAACACTACGCAGAATTATGAACGATATTGAAGAATTGATAGACAATTTGTTCATTTCATTTAGTTTTTGTAATTTTATTTATTAATTTATTAATATAATACTTATGATCATGATTTGGAAATTGCACATCATGATGGTTTTTATTTTTTAAACGGAGATTACCAATAAAAATATTGTTAATTACATTTATTTTAGTTTTATTTAAAAACTCCAATAATTTTATTGCATCTATATAAGAAGGTTTGTCAAGCTTATTACAATATAAATGTATTTGTTTGGGCTTATTATTATCAAAATGTTTACAAATATCTTTATAAATGATACTATCATTTTTTTTATTTATATTATTAATCATTTTATTGTATCCACTTGTTGGTAGTTTATAATAGTTTGGTAAGAAAATTTGAGAATTGCTTATTAAAGCATATTGATTAAAAATACCAGCAAGATATAAACTAAAATATCCACCTGCAGATGTTCCAGTAAATATAATTTTATCATACTTTTTAGCATAAAACTTAAGTATTTCTATGTATATCTTTTCATAATTGTGTTTTTTTGTAGATAAATACCAACAATATTCTTGACTATAATGTTGTCGTAATCCATCTGATAAACATAATCAGAACTATTTTTAAACTTATAATTATAACCTCTATAAACTGGGGTATTATTTGGGGTCGTCTTTCCATGTAAAAACACAACTAAACATGATTTATTTAAATTTTTTTTATATAAAAAATTTACATTTTTATAATTATATATACCGGTATTATTACAATTATCTATATTTTTAATATTTTTATACATATTATTTATTAATTAATAATTTGATATTTATTTAAAATGAAAAAATAAATTATAGTCATATTTATTACTATTTTATTATCAATAGATTGGTTATATAATTTAGTTAAATATAACACTGAATACTGAATATATATTGTCGTATAATATATACACGTATTATTTATATAATTTTATAAAAAAATTTGAATTATTATTATATACTTTATAATATAAATAATATTATATGAATAAAAGATCACAACGCAGAATTATGAATGATATTAAAGAGTTAAAGGATAATCCTTTAATCGAACACGGTATATACTGTGATATCGACGAAGATGACATGTCAAATTTATATGTTTGTATAATTGGTGGAGAAGATACTTCATATTATGGAGGTTTTTATTTTTTTAAAGTAACATTTCCAAATAATTATCCAATGGAACCACCTAAGGTTCTTTTTGTACGACAGACCCTGTTATTCCAGTTAGATTTAATCCAAACTTGTATGTAAGTGGGAAAGTATGTTTGTCCTTAATTGGTACATGGAGTGGTCCAGGATGGACACCATGTAATACTATATCGTCGGTATTGTTATCTATTAAATCTATGATTTTTATTAAAGAAGCAATTAGAAATGAACCATCTTTTGAAAATACGTCAATAAAAAATATAAATGATTTTGATGATTATATAAATCATGAAAATTATAGAGTAGCGATTTTATTAATGTTAAAAAAAACACCACCTAAATTTAAAGAATATTTTAAAGATATTATTGAAAATCATGTAGTAACAAATTATGATAAATATAAAGAAAAACTTCAAGAATTTAAATTAAAATATAAACACAGAAACTCATTTGGGTGTGCATTTTTTAATAAATCTATTTGTAATAATTATATAAAAATAGAAGAAGAATTAGATAATATTTATTTGTCATTAACTGCTGTTACTGAAGATACTAAAGATATTGACGATACTGAAGTTAAAGTAGATACTGAAGTTAAAGTAGATACTGAAGTTAAAGTAGTTAATGAATAAATATCATAATAAAATATTTATGATATTTGAATGTATATTATATATAATTTAAATTATAAATAACAAAAAATAAAAAGTGATTAAATATTAATATAAATATTAATTATATATATAAATTATAATGAAATTTTGTAAAGAATGCGAATCAATGTTATATCCTTCAGAAGAAGATTATAAATTACTTGAAATTTGTAAAAAATGTGGATATAATCAAGACTGTAATGATACTATAATAAATTCCAAAAATTATAAGAAAAAAAAATTTACTAAAAAACAGGAGTAAGCTATTTTATATATGATAATGCTTTACCTTATACAATGCACAAAACATGTCCAAATAAAGAGTGTATATCACAAACAGATAAAAGTAAACAAGAATCAGTATTTTCAATGATAAATTAAATATGGAATTAATATATTTATGTACGCAATGTAAAACACAATGGAAATATAGTTAATAATTATTTATTTAATTATTTATTATAAAAAATTGATTAAATAATATAAATAATATATTTATATTTATATAATATATATGACAGAATCAAATACTTTTAAAGATAATATAATAAATAAAGATCTTACTAATTTAGTAAGAGAAACTGATATTATGTCATATAATGAAACAATTAATAATTTGAATAGTAATAAAAAAAAAACTAGACCATTTTTATCAAAATTTGAAAAGGCAAAATTAATAGGAATTAGAATCCAACAACTTGCTACAGGATTTACAACAGACGTTGATTTAAATATAACTGGAACTGAATTATATGACATAGCAATCTATGAAATAAAAGAAAAAAAATTACCATATATAATTAGACGATATTTGCCAAATGGTACATTTGAAGATTGGACGTTAGATGAACTTAATTAATAAAAAAAAAATGATTTTAAAAGAATTTATTTAAAGAGATAATTATATATAAACATAATGGATAATAGTGAACTAATTAAAAAATCGAATAATAAAAAGGGTAAAAAGAAGATTCCTTCTAAAAAATCTAAATCACCAACCTCAGTTAAAAACAATGAAAATGAATCACTAAGTGATTCGCAAAGTGAAGTAGATTCTAAATCTACAGTAAATGAAGTACATAGTGATGTAGAAAATGAAGTACACGACGATGTAGAAAGTAAAGTAGATGATAAATCTAACGTATCTGAAACAAATAGTGTAAAGAAGAGTCCTTCTAAAAAATCTAAATCCCATAAATCAATTAAAAGCGAAGTAGATAATTCACAAAATGTTTCATCAGATGAAACACCAGATGAAACACCAGATGAAACACCAGATGAAACACCAGATGAAACACCAGATGAAACACCAGATGAAACACAAAGTGATTCTTCAATTGAAAAATCAACAGAGGAATCTAACAATGAAGATTATTCAGCAGATGATTTCAAAAATGAACTTACTAATTTGGAAGAATTGGGTAAAACCGTTGTAAGTACTGTTAAAACATTACTTTCAAATCTTAAGGAATTGAAAAAGAAACACAACACATTGATGAAAAATAGTAAAGTTAAAAGAAAAAAGAAAAAATCAAATACTAAAAACTGGTATTATGCTTCCAATTGAAGTTAACCAGGTAGTTATTGATTTTTGCAAACAACATATTAAAGAAGGTCTATCAGTAGAGCCCAAAGTATCAAGAGTTGAATTTCTAAAAGCTGTTGCTGGTTATGCGAAGGCAAATAATCTAAATTCTGGTCCTAATAAGAGAATTATTAATTTGGATGATAATTTAAAAGTATTGTTTCCAAATGTAACAGAAGAAGAACCATTACAATTTACATCAATTATGAAACACGCTATTCATTGGTTTCCTAAAAAAGTAGTTACTAAAGTTTAATTACTAAAGTTTAATTACTAAAGTTTAATTACTAAAGTTTAATTACTAAAGTTTAATTACTAAAGTTTAATTACTTAACATTAAATATATATTTTACATATATTTTATTAAATTAATTAATATATATGAATTTGTACATACTATTGTATATATAAATGGAAAATTAATATCTAATAAATTATAATACCAATAATTATAATTTGAAAAAGGATGTATCATTAAGTTTAATAGATTTAATGGTGTAAACTGTAATTTATTATATGAATCTTTTCTATATAATATACCTTTCATATCTTTTTTATTTACTCTAATATAAAAATATATAAAACATAATATAAAAGAATATACATATATCATTTTATTATAACCAATCATAATATATTACATATTATAACCAATCATAATATATAATATTACAATTATAAATATAATACATATATACAACATGTGTATATTAGTTATATAATAAATATTATGATTAATATCATCATCATCATCATCAATATTATTATCTATATAAATTGGTATATCATTATTTTCTATATCATTATTTATTTGATTATGATTTTCTAATAAATAATAATAATCATATGCTAAATCTGTATTAATTTTAATATTATTTATATTAAGTATCTCTAAACATATAGGACATTTAAGTATATTATTTTGTTTTTCTTTTATCCATTCATTATAACATTTAAAATGAATAATTATATTTTTACATTTACATTTATTTATATTATCAATACCAATACCAATATATATAAGTTTATCAATAGAATCGTCTAATATATTAAGACAAAATATACATTCATTATTATCCATTTAAATAATATTTTTTTATAATAAATAATATTTTTTTCATTTTTCATTTTTTTATAATTTATATTAAATATAAAATATAAAATATAATGATTTTTTTATAAAAGTATTAATATATGGTACATATAAATAAAAAACAAATAATAAAAACAAAGAATTATGTAAGTTACGGCGGAGTACAAGCAAAGTCTAAAATTAATCAAGAATACAATAAAAAATCATTAAATAATATGGATAGAGTACTTATAACTGAAAGATATAAAAAAGAATTAAAACAAAAGGAGTATTGTTATGAAAAATCGTCTAATATATATGAACATTTTATGAATATAAATTCACCTATAATTAATATATGTAATAAAACCAAAATATTAAATTATAATTTTAGTATATTAAATTTACAAAAATATAATAAATTATGCATTCTTGTATTAATGAATAATAGTTTAACTGGTAATATTAAATCACTTGTTAAATTACCAAACTTAACAGAAGTAGATATATCAGGTAATTTATTATCAGGTGAAATACCATATTTAGAATCTAAATATTTAAATGTTTTAAATTTAGAATATAATTTATTTGATGAATTGCATTATGTAAATTTAATAAATTATTATAAAAGAAATTTAGATTCTTTTAATATAAGAGGTAATAATTTAAAACTTATATATAATAATAAATATATAGAAAATACAGATTTAAGTTTTAATTTATTTATAGATATAGATAGTATAAAATTTGTAAATAGCAATCTTATTAATAGATATATTATAAATGATAATAAGTTTTTTTGGTCAAATTATATAACTAGTTTTATTAATTATTCATATTTAGTTATAAATGAATATCATTTGTGTTTTGATAAATATAAAACATATATATCATTTATAAATAAATTAATAACTGATTTTAGTAATAAAATAGTATTAAAATATAAAATATCAGATTATGTTAAAAATTCAATGTTATTCAAATCAATGATATCATACCTAGTATGTTTTTTTATAAGTAATATGCAACCAAAATTTACAATAAGCACAATTAATAATTTATTTGAAAATGTTGAAGATGTTTTTTATGACCAAGATGTACAAAATCGCATATTTATAGGAATGGATGAGTTTGCTAAAAATAATAAAGCATTAAATATTAACACTGAAATAAATAAATATATAACTTATAATTATAACTCTAAAATTAAATATTATATAGATAGTTGTATTAAATTAATAGATATTCAAACAAAAATGGAAAATGAAGATTATAAAAATTCATTTATTATAAGCGCACATGGGTCTTACAATAAAAATAAATATTTTATACTACCAAATAATAATACATTAATTTTTCAAACTCGATATGCAAAACCAACTAAAGTCACAAGTTTAAATAATGTTATTGAAAAATTTTAAAAAAAATTATAGTCATGATATAATATTCGATAACCATACATATTATCCTGGTATGATATGTAAAGATATCACAGTATCTTTTTTTAAAAGAAGTGGTGATTATTATTCAGAGAAAGGATTTAATAATGGAGTTTTTAATATAAATGAGATAATTAAACCAATGAAAAATAATAATATATTAAAAAAAATAATTTATCTTATAAAAAATATACAAACAAAATATCTAAAAACTTTGAAGTTGTAGATAAAACTGTAAAAAGTATTTATAATAAAAATAATAAACAATTTAATAGATTATATAAAAACAATCAAGATACATATGATCACAAATATTTATCAAATATTATATATGATATAAAAATAAAGAAAAACAAATATTTGTCTCAATATGTAGAACAGAAGAATATAGTATAAATGATATAAATAATACATATCCAACTGAATTTATTATCAAAAATATATATAATGAAGTTATAATTATATATAATAAACTACTTGATAATAATAATAAACAAATATTAAAAAATAATAATATATCAAAAAGACCTGTCTTAAAAAAAGAATATACTTTAAGTAATATAAATATTATTAATAATAATAATATATTATCATGGTCTACTGACTGTAATAATATATTAAATAATAAAATTAATGATTTAGTATCATTTACATTTATTGAAATGATATCTATTTTATTATTTTTTTATATAATTTATGCTTTGAAACTAATATATTCAAATATACTTAGTATTAATGGAGAACTTGTATTAGATAATAATAATTTTCCATTTATTACTGAATTGTTTATAAATGAAATATTAAATTTACAAGATGTACATGTAGATAATGTTCAAACTAATATATTATTAAATTTAAATAAAATGGTTACCCAATATAGGACCCTTAATAATATCACAACCAATTTAAATATAACTATATTACTACCACCTCCACCTCCACCTCCACCACCACCTCCACCACCACCTTCACCTACATCAACATCCTTATCATCATATTCATATTAAATTATCTTAAAAACATGTAATACATTTTTGTCTACAAATAGGACAATTATTATTTATTTTAATCCATTTATCTATACATTTTTTATGAAATAAATGATTACATTTAAGATTTCTTTTATATTCATTAATTTTATAATCTTCTAAACAAATTTTACAAGTATCATTTTCTAAAATTTCTTTAGAATCTTTCTTTATTTTATTATAACTACCTAATGTATTTTTTATTTCTTTATTATTAATAATTTTTATTAATAAATATAGAGTTTAATATATAATCTAAATAATCAAATATATGTTCAATATTATTATTGTCTACTATTGTTAATTCAATTTCTATAGAATTATTATTTTCTTTTATT